>Ga0307505_10000779_pt1 | contig 31472 bp, 25 predicted proteins | sample 23_S_MG_FD_202183 | JGI IMG/M metagenome (GOLD analysis project Ga0307505, IMG submission 202183) | Soil microbial communities from Populus trichocarpa stands in riparian zone in the Pacific Northwest, United States - 23_S | ecosystem: Environmental > Terrestrial > Soil > Riparian zone > Trees... | reverse complement strand
CGCGACGACATCGACACTTTCGGTGCGTACCCGCTCGCCCGTGGCCACCGCCACCAGGTTGGCGTCGTCTTCCTGCGCCTCCTTGCCATACACCGCCAGCCAGCCCGGCTTGACCAGCACCTTGCCGTTGGTCTGGAACTTGTGCTCCTTGGCATCCACCGTGACGGTGGAGATGCGCGTGGTGACCATGAATTCGGCCGGCGGGTAGAACACCGCCAGGAAGCGCTTGAGCACCAGGTCGTAGAGCTTGGCCTCGATCTCGCTCAGGCTCTTGGGCGGCTGCAGCGTGGGGATGATGGCGAAGTGGTCCGAGACCTTGGCGTTGTCGAACACCCGCTTGACCGGCTTGACATAGCCGTCCTTCAAGGCCAGCTTGGCATGCGCGGCCAGTGGCCGCAGCGGGCTCGGCAGGTCTTCCTTGGCGATCATCTCGAAGGTGTTCTTCACCACCGCCAGGTAGTCCTCGGGCAGGTGGCGCGAATCGGTGCGCGGGTAGGTCAGCACCTTGTGCTTCTCGTACAGCGCCTGGGCGATCGACAGCGTGGTCTTGGCACTGAAGCCGAAGCGCGAGTTGGCCTCGCGCTGCAAGGTCGTCAGGTCGTACAGCGCCGGACAGCTGCTGGTGGTGGGCTTGGATTCCTCGCTGACGCTGGCCGGTTGGCCGCGCACCGCGTCGGCGATGGCCTGCGCCGCCGCGGCATTCCACAGCCTGTCGTTGCGCAGCTCCGGGTCGTCCGGGTTCTTCTTCCAGGCCGGATCGAACCACTTGCCGTCGTACTGACCGGCCTGCGCATCGAAGGTCGCGCGCACCTCCCAGTAGTCGCGCGCCACGTGCTTGCGGATCTTCTCCTCGCGCTCGACCACGATGCTCAGCGTGGGCGTCTGCACGCGGCCGACCGTCGTGAGAAAGAAGCCGCCGTCGCGCGAGTTGAAGGCCGTCATCGCGCGCGTGCCGTTGATGCCCACCAGCCAGTCGGCCTCGCTGCGGCTGCGCGCGGCATCGGCCAGGCCCTGCATCTGCGCGTCGCTGCGCAGCTGCTCGAAGCCGTCGCGGATGGCCTGCGGCGTCATGCTCTGCAGCCACAGCCGGCGGATCGGTTTGTCGATGGGCTTCTTCTCGCCGCCGGCATACTGCACGATCAGGCGGAAGATCAGCTCGCCCTCGCGCCCGGCGTCGCAGGCGTTGATGATCTGCGTCACGTCCTTGCGCTTGACCAGCTTGACGACGGCGTTCAGCCGCGACTTGGCCTTGTCGATCGGCGCCAGGTCGAAATGCGGCGGCACCACCGGCAGGTGCGCGAAGCTCCACTTGCCGCGCTTGACGTCGTATTCCTCCGGCGCCTTGATCTCCACCAGGTGGCCCACCGCCGAGGTGACGACATAGGCGTCGTTCTCGAAGTGTTCGGCCGCCTTCTCGAACTTGCCCGATACGGGCGTCAATGCCCGCACGATGTCCTGCGCCACGCTGGGCTTTTCCGCAATGATGATCGTCTTGCTCATGTGTTCTCGGTTGGCAGTTTCGGGTTCGGCTGCGGGCCATGCCTACAATCGCCGCCGTCTCGCGCGCACGCACGCACGCGCACGCCCACAATTCAATGTACCCAATGAAGAGATCAGCGCAAGTGCCCGCCACCACGAGCCCGGCGCCGCGGCGCAACGGCCGGCGCGTGCAGGTGCGGCGCAGCGGCGTGCACGGCAAGGGCGTGTTCGCGCTGAGCACCATCCCCGCCGGCGAGACCATCATCGAATACGTCGGCGAGCGCATCACCTGGAAGGAGGCGCTGCGCCGCCATCCGCACGACCCGGCGCAGCCGAACCACACCTTCTACTTCCACATCGACGACAAGCATGTCATCGATGCCAACGTCGGCGGCAATGCCGCGCGCTGGATCAACCATGCCTGCGACACCAACTGCGAGGCCGACGAGGTGGACGGCCGCATCTTCATCAAGGCGCTGCGCGAGGTGCAGCCGGGCGAAGAGCTGTTCTACGACTACGGGCTGGTGATCGACGGCCGGCTGACGGCCAAGCTGAAGCGCGAATACCCGTGCCACTGCGGCAGCCCCAACTGCCGCGGCACGCTGCTCGCCCCGAAGAGGCGCTGACGCTAAGGTCCCCACCGATGCCCGCCCGCCGCTACCAGCACTGGGGCGCAGAGCCGCTGTGGCAGGAACTCGACGCGCTGCTGCCGGGCATCGGCGTGGAGATCGTGGCCAGCACCGACTCGACCAACACGCGCTTGCTCGAACGCGCGCGCCACTCCAGCGGCCACCGCCGCGCGCCGGTGACCACGCCCGGCCAGCTCGATGCCGCCGAAACGCCGGACACGCGCACGCCGCATGGCCGGCGCAACGACGACACCCGGCCCTGCCTGCTGGTGGCCGAGGTGCAGACCAGCGGCCGCGGCCGCCAGGGCCGGGTGTGGCACTCCAACGCCAGTGCCGGAAAGTCGCTGACCTTCTCGCTGGCGCTGCCGCTGAACCCGCCGGAATGGTCGGGCCTGTCGCTGGCGGTGGGCGTGGCGCTGGCGGACGCACTCGATCCGCCGGTCGATGGCGCCGCGCCGCGCGTCGGCCTGAAGTGGCCCAACGACCTGTGGCTGTGGGACGCGCCGGGCCGCGGCCGCAAGCTCGTCGGCATCCTCATCGAAACGGTGGCCGTCGGCGAGCGCCGCATGGCGGTCATCGGCATCGGCGTGAACATGCTGCCGCAGCCGAACACGCAGGAGCTGAGTTCGGGATATGGGCACCTGCAGGAACTTCAACCCGGCATCGACGCACCGACGGCCCTGAAGCGCGTCGCGGCGCCGCTGGTGCGCGCGCTGAAGCGCTTCGAAACCGAAGGCTTGGCGCCCTTCCTGGCCGGTTACAGGCGCCGTGACCTGCTTGCTGGCCAGCCAATCAGCACCACCTTCCCCGGCGTCGCCGAAGGCGTGGCCGAAGGCATCGACGAACACGGCGCCTTGCGCGTACGCGCGGGCGAGATGCACGCGCTGGTCAGCGGCGAAGTCAGCGTGCGTCCGGCGCCGCCTTGAGCATGCGCGCACTGGTGGCGCTGCTGTTGCTGGCCAACCTGGGCTGGCTGGCCCTGGCGCAAGGCTGGCTGCAGCCCTACGTGGGCCTGTACAGCCCGCATGAACGCGAACCGCAGCGGCTGGCGGCGCAGATGGCCGCCGACTCGGTGCGCGTGCTGGCCGTCGGCGCGGCCGCGCCGGCGCCCGCCCTGGACTGTCTTCGGGCCGGACCCTTCAGCGCCGAGCAGATCGAAGCGATCGAGGCGGATCTCGCGCCGGCCTTGCGCGCCACCGCAGCGTGGCAACGACAGCCGGCCGACGCCGTCGGAGAGCCGCAGTTCTGGCTGCGCGTGGAGCAGCCCGATGGCGCCTTGCGGCAGCAGTTGCAGGAAAGGACGGCGGCCGTGCCGGGCAGCGGCCTCAGCGCCTGTCCGGCGCCGCGCTGAAGCGTGCCGGCGCCGGGCGCACCGCCCGCAGCGTCAACGCCGCCGTGAACAGTGCCATGAGCCAGAAGCCGCCCATCGCGCCGCCGCCGCTGTCGGCCGATGCCACCTGCACCGCGTTGGCCGGGCGGTCCTGCGCGGCCCGCGCCAGCGCGGCGTCGACATCGGCGTTGTCGATGATCGCGGGCGTGCGCTGCGGCGGCACATAGTAGCTGTCCGGCATGGCATAAACCATCGCCTGCTCGGCATCGAGAATGCCGGCCCCGCAGGTCGCTTCGGTGCAGATGCAGCGGCCGGGGTTGTCATCGGAACACTCACCGATCTTCGGCGACCTGACATGCGGCCGCGCGCTCTGGCGCAGTCCCGTCACGATCTGCTCGTAGCTCAGCATCGGGTTCAGGCTCAGCATGTGGGCGATGGTGCCGGCCACCTGCGGCGCGGCGAAGCTGGTGCCGTACAGCCGCGCATAGCCACCGGCCGCGGGCACGGTCGGGCCGGTGTTGGTCAACGTCACCAGCCCGCTGTCGGCCAATACGGAGCCCCAGGCGCCGTCGTTGTCGTCGCCGGCCACCGCGGCGATCGCGACCTGCGGGCCGAAGTTCGAGTAGTTGGCCTTGAACCCGTCCCGGTTCAGGCCGGCGACGCCGACCACGCCGTTGCAACTGGCCGGGCGCGAGAGCCGCGGCGCCCACTCGTTGCCGGCGGCGGCGACGACGACCACACCCTTCTTCGCCCGCAACTCGTCCACCACCGTCTGGTAGGCCTGCCCGCAGGCGGCGCTGCCGCCGAAGCTGATGTTGATGATGCGTGCCGGATGGGGGTTCGGCGGGACGCCGTCCACCGGCAACCCGCCGGCCCAGCGCATGCCGTCGATGATGTCGGACACCTCGGCGCCGCATTTGCCGGCCACGCGCACCGGCAGGATCGACGCGCCCCAGTGGATGCCTGCACCGCCGACGCCGTTGTCGGCACGGGCCGCCACCATGCCGGCGATGATGGTGCCGTGCCAGGAACTGTCTTCGACCTTGCAGCCGGCATAGGCCTGCGGATTGCGCTGCTTGTCGGCCAGCGACACCCAGTCGCCCGGGTCCGAGGCGTCGGCATCCCGGCCGTTGCCGTCGTTGGCGTATTCCAGGTCGCCGACGAAGTCGTAGCCGGGCAGCACGCGGCCCACCAGGTCGGGATGGCTGGTGATGCCGGTGTCGAGCACCGCCACCACCACCGGCGCGTGGTTGGCGCGCAGCCAGGCGGTCTGGAAGCCGGCCACGCCGCGCAGCCGCGCCTGCCGCACATTGCCGTCGCTGCCGCTGACCGGATGCAGCCACCATTGCTGCGCAAACAGCGGGTCGCTGGGCGTGGCCTGCAGGCGCTTTTCGCGCACGTTGGGCTCGACCCACTCCACGTCCGGCCGCGCCATCAGCTTCTCGCGCAGCGCCGAAGCCTCGCTGCGCGACAGCGGCGCCTCGAATTCGAGCAATTGCTGGTCGCGCCCCACCGGCCGCAGCCGCGGCTCGCGCCGGCCGGAGGCACCGGACAGGCCGGCTTCGCCGAGCACGCGCCGCCAGCGCACCGATTCCGGGTGGGCTTCTCTGGTGCGCGCGCTGTCGTGGGCCACCGGCTGCTTCAGGCGCACAATCAGGCCGCGCGCCGGCGGCTCGTCGGGCGCTTCGGTCTGGGCCTGCAGCGGCAGCGCCCACAGCGCCGCCGCCAGCACGGCGGCTGGGGCCAGGGAATGCCGGTGCGCTGTGGACATGGTGCTCGCGGGCTGCGCGCGATTATGGTGGCGCCCCCGCATCGCGGAACCCCGTCGCGCGCGTGCGGGTGTGCAGGAGTGCCGCGGACCGCCTCAGGCCGCGATCACGCGCACCATCTCCAGCACCTTGCAGGAGTAGCCCCACTCGTTGTCGTACCAGGACACGACCTTGACGAAGCTGCTATCCAGCGCAATGCCGGCATCGGCATCGAACACGCTGGTGCAGCTTTCGCCGCGGAAGTCGGTGGCCACCACCTTGTCGGTGGTGTAGCCGAGCACGCCCTTCATGGCACCTTCGGAAGCCGCCTTCATGGCCGCGCAGATCTCCTCGTAGCTGGCTGGCCGGCTCAGCTCGACCGTCAGGTCGACCACCGACACATCGGAGGTCGGCACGCGGAAGGCCATGCCGGTGAGCTTCTTGTTCAGCTCGGGGATGACCTTGCCCACCGCCTTGGCCGCGCCGGTGCTGCTGGGGATGATGTTCTCCAGGATGCCGCGGCCGCCGCGCCAGTCCTTGTTGCTCGGGCCGTCCACTGTCTTCTGCGTGGCGGTGGCGGCATGCACCGTGGTCATCAGCCCGCGCTCGATGCCCCAGTTGTCGTTCAGCACCTTGGCCACCGGCGCCAGGCAGTTGGTGGTGCAGCTGGCGTTGGAGACGATGGCCTCGCCCTTGTAGCTGCCGTGGTTGACGCCGTAGACGAACATCGGCGTGTCGTCCTTGCTGGGCGCGGACATGATGACCTTCTTGGCGCCGGCCGCCAGGTGCTTGCGCGCGCCGGCATCGTCGAGGAACAGCCCGGTCGATTCGACCACCACGTCGGCGCCGACCTCGTTCCACTTCAGCGCCGCCGGGTCGCGCTCGGCCGTCAGGCGGATCTTGCGGCCGTTGACGACCAGCGTGTTGCCCTCGACCGCGATCTCGCCCTTGAAGCGGCCGTGCACGCTGTCGTACTGCAGCATGTAGGCCAGGTAGTCGGGCTCGAGCAGGTCGTTGATGCCGACGATCTGAATGTCGTCGAAGTGCCTGGCCGCGGCGCGGAACACCATGCGCCCGATGCGGCCGAAGCCATTGATGCCCACCTTGATGCCCATGATCCGATCTCCTGATGAAGTGAAGGATGACGAAGAAAAGAGGTTTCAGCCGGCCAGCACCTTGCGCACCGTGTCGGCCAGATTCTGCGGCGTGAAGTGGAAGAAGGGGAACAGCGCCGATGCCGGCGCGCTTTCGCCGAAGCGGTCCAGGCCCAGCACCGCGGCGCAGCCGTACTTCCACCAGCCGTCGGTGACCCCCGCCTCGACGGCCACGCGCGGCAGCTTCGGCGGCAGCACGCTCAGCTTGTAGTCCACGCTCTGGCGGTCGAAGACGCTGGTGCTGGGCATGCTGACCACGCGCACCGCGATGCCGCCTTGGGCCAGTTCGGCTTGCGCATGCAGCGCCAGCTGCACTTCGCTGCCGGTGGCGATGATCACCGCCTGCGCTGATCTCTTCAGCCCCACCTCGCTGGGTTCGGCCAGCACGTAGGCGCCCTTGCCGATCTCGTCCAGCCGCGTCTTCGGCGCATAGGCCAGGTTCTGGCGGCTCAGCAGCAGCGCGCTCGGCCGGTCGGCATGGCTCAGCGCCACCGTCCAGGCCACCGCCGTCTCGGCGGTGTCGGCCGGGCGCCAGACGTCCAGCCCGGGGATCAGCCGCAGCGCCGCCGCATGCTCCACGCTCTGGTGCGTGGGCCCGTCCTCGCCCAGGCCGATGCTGTCGTGCGTGAACACGTGGATCACGCGGTGCTTCATCAGCGCCGCCATGCGGATGGCATTGCGGCTGTAGTCGCTGAAGGTCAGGAAGGTGCCGCCGTAGGGGATGAAGCCGCCGTGCAGCGTGATGCCGTTCATCGCCGCCGCCATGCCGAACTCGCGCACGCCGTAGTTGATGTGGCGCCCGCCGTTGGGCGCGCCGTCCTCGCCGAAGCGCAGCGCCGGCGTCGACGCGGTATTCGTCAGGTTCGAGCCGGTCAGGTCGGCCGAACCGCCCAGCATCTCGGGCAGCGCCTTGGTGAAGGCCTCCAGCGCCAGCTGGCTGGCCTTGCGCGAGGCCACGGTTTCGGCCTGGGTGTGGGCGGCGATGACCGTGTCCACCGCCACCTGGGCAAAGTTCTTCGGCAGCTCGCCGCGCACGCGGCGCTGCAGCTCGGCCGCCAGTTCGGGGAACGCGTCGCGGTAGGCGGCGAAGCGCGCATCCCAGCCGGCTTCGGCGGCCTCGCCGCGCGCCTTGTAGTCCCACAGCTCGTAGACCCGCTCGGGGATGACGAAGGGCGGCCAGTTCCAGCCGAGCGCGGCGCGCGTCAGCGCCACCTCGTCGGCGCCCAGCGGCTCGCCGTGGGCCTTGGCCGTGCCGGCGCGGTGCGGCGAGCCCTTGCCGATGGTGGTGTTGCAGACGATCAAGGTCGGCCGCGTGCTCGACTTGCGCGCCTGCGTCAGCGCCGCATCCACCGCGCCCACGTCCTGGCCGTCGATCGGGTGGATCACGTCCCAGCCATGGGCCTCGAAGCGCTGGCGCACGTTGTCCACGTACCAGGGGCGCACCGCGCCGTCGATGCTGATGCCGTTGTCGTCGTACAGCGCCACCAGCTTGTTCAGCTTCCAGGCACCGGCCAGCCCGGCGGCTTCGTGGCTGATGCCTTCCATCATGCAGCCGTCGCCCATGAAGACGTAGGTGTGGTGGTCCACCACGGCGTGGCCGGGGCGGTTGAACTCGTGGGCCAGCAGCTTCTCGGCCAGCGCCATGCCCACCGCGTTGGCGAAACCCTGGCCCAGCGGGCCGGTGGTGGTCTCGATGCCGGGCGTCAGGTCCACCTCGGGGTGGCCGGGCGTCTTGCTGTGCAGCTGGCGGAAGTTGCGCAGCTCGGCCATCGGCAGCGCGTAGCCGCTCAGGTGCAGCAGCGCGTACTGCAGCATCGACGCGTGGCCGTTGGACAGCACGAAGCGGTCGCGGTCGGGCCAGTGCGGGTTGCGCGGGTTGTGCTTGAGATGCCGGTCCCACAGCGCCACGGCCATCTCCGCCATGCCCATCGGTGCGCCGGGATGGCCGGAATTGGCCTGCTGCACGGCGTCCATCGCCAGGGCGCGGATGGCGTTGGCCATCAGCGAGGAGTCGTCATTCGAGGTGGCTGCCATCGGCGCGGGCGCGTTGGGGCGCGGAAGTGGGGGCGGTCGCGGCAATTCTAGGGGCTGACCCGGATGGCAATGGAAGCGCACCTACACTCGCGGCGCATGAGAGCCCTGATCCTGGCGGCCGGCCGCGGCGAGCGCATGCGCCCGCTGACCGATGCCACACCGAAGCCGCTGCTGCCGGTGCGCGGCAAGCCGCTGGTCGAATGGCACCTGGAAGCGCTGGCGCGCGCCGGCGTGCGCGAGGTGGTGGTCAACACCGCCTGGCTGGAAGCGCAGTTTCCGGCCGCGCTGGGTGACGGCGCGCGCTGGGGGTTGTCGATCCACTATTCGATGGAAGGCCGCGACCACGGCGGCGCGCTGGAGACGGCCGGCGGCATCCGCAAGGCGCTGCCCTGGCTGGCGCCGCAGGGCGACGAGGCCTTCTGGGTGGTGTCGGCAGACATCTACATGCCCGGCTTCGGGTTCGATGCACGCCTGGCGCAGGACTTCGCCGCGGGGACCGACCTGGGCCTGCTGTGGCTGGTGCCCAACCCTGGCTTCCACGCACGCGGCGACTTCGACCTCGACGGCACGCGGCTGCGCCGCGCCGCGGCGGGCGCGCCGCTGGCCTGGACCTATGCCAACGTGGCGCTGCTGCGCCCGGCGCTGGTGGCCTCGCTGCCGCTGGGCCGGCGCGTGCCGCTGGGCCCGCTGCTGTTCGAGGCCGCTGCGGCCGACCGGCTGGCCGGCCGCGTGCTCGACGGCCCCTGGCACAACCTGGGCACGCCGGCGCAACTGGCGGCGCTGGACGCCGCCACGTCCTGACTCGGCGGCGCGGCGGGCGGGGGCGCAGCAGCAGACCGCCGGCGCCGGCGCGGCCCGCGCATCGGCTATCGTCCAGGCAGGGCTCGCGGCAAGGAGGTCGGATGCGCGTGGCGCGGTGGGTCGGTGGTTGGATGGTGGCACTGGGCGCCGTTGCGGCGGCACAGGCCGCACCCGCGGGGCGCTTCGGCTGGCTGGGCCTGGAGCCGGGCCAGGCTGGGCAGACGCTGCAACAGGTGGAGGCCGCGCTGGGCGCACCGCTGCTGCCGGCCGCGCCGCCGCCCAAGGACATGGCGGAGTGCCATCTGCGCAGCACCCCCGCTCACCCCGGCGTCGCCTACGTGGTGGACCAGGGCGTGGTCACGCGCATGGAAACGCGCGATGCGCGCTACCTGACGGTCAGCGGCCTGCGTGTCGGCGACGAGGTGCGCAAGGTGCGGCAGGTCTATGGCGCGCGCCTGAGCGTGCGGCCGCATGCCTACTTCGCGCGCGGACTGGTGCTGGCGGTGTATTCGCCGGACCGCCAGTTTGCGCTGGTGATGGAAAGCAACGACGCCGGGCGCGTGGTCACGCTGCGCGGCGGCATGCTGCCGGCCGTGGAATTCCTCGAAGGTTGCAGCGGATGAATCGGCCCCGCTGCGGCTTCGCCGCTACCCCTCGAGGGGGGCGAGTCGGACGAGAAGCAGTCCCTTCGGACTGTTCCTTGCCGGCGAAGCCGGGTGCGCAGCTTGCGCTTGAACAGCACTGCGTCGGTTGGGACATCTCGACATGTCCGCGTTGAATCTGCGAGCGCTCGACATCGCCGTCATCGGCGCCGGCCCCGTGGGCCTGGCACTGGCGCTGCATGCCGCGCGGGTGCTGCCGCATGCGCGCATCAGCCTGTTCGACCGGCGCGAGGCCAGCCAGGACGTGGGCGCCGATCCGCGCACGCTGGCGCTGTCGCTGGGCAGCGTGCAACTGCTGCAGCGGCTGGATGCGTGGCCAGAAGGCGCCGCGCAGCCGATTCGCGAGGTGCACGTCTCGCAGCTGCCGCCGACGCTGCCGGCGCTGCTGCCGCTGGGCCTGCCCGAGGTGCGCATCCGCGCCGACGAGGAAGGCGTGCCGATGCTCGGCGCGGTGCTGCGCTACGGCCAGTTGGTCGCGCCGCTGCAGCAGGCCTGGTTGGATGCCGCGCGCCAGGCGCCGCAGCGCCTGCACAGCCGCTTCGCAAGCACGGTGGCCGCGCTGAAACCGCTGAGCGACGGCGTGGAGCTGGACGCCGGCATTGCCGAACGCTTCGACCTGGCGGTCGTCGCCGAAGGCGGCGTGTTCGCGCAGCAGGCGCGCAAGGCGCTGACCCGCGACTATGGCCAGACCGCCTGGGTCGGCACGGCCACGCTGCAGGGCGGCACGCCGGCCTTGGCGATCGAGCGCTTCACGCGGCACGGGCCGCTGGCGCTGCTGCCGCTGCGCAGCCCCGCGGGCGAACAACAGGCCGCGCTGGTGTGGTGCGTGAACAGCGATGACGACCCGGTGCGCGGCCTCGACGGCGCACAGCGCCAGGCGGTGCTGAACACGCTGCTGCCCGAGCGGGCCGGGCGCATCACTGCACTGTCGCCGCTGAAGGACTTCGCGCTCGGCCTGAATGCTGAAGCCTCGCTGGTCGACGGCCGCAGCGTGCGCATCGGCAATGCCGCGCAGACGCTGCACCCGGTCGCCGGCCAGGGCCTGAACCTGGGCCTGCGCGATGCCTTCGAACTGGTGCAGGTGCTGCGCCATGGCGACCACATCGATGCCGCGCTGAAACGGGTGGAATGGACACGCGCCGCCGACCGCTGGGGCATGATCGCCGCCACCGACTTCCTGGCGCGCAGCTTCACCTGGCAGCTGCCGGGCTTGGCGGCGGCACGCGGGCTGGGGCTGGCCGCGCTGCAGGCGGCCGGGCCGCTGAAGTCGCTGCTGGCGCGGCAGATGATGTTCGGCTCGCGCTGACGAGGAAAGGCCACACTACCGACTCGCAGGAGGGCCCCGATGAACGATCCCGCACATGCCTACACGCCGCCGCGCGATGCGGGCCGGCAGTTGCCGCTGGCGCTGCAGCAGTACCTGGACGGCAGCGACCTGCTGCGCAAGACGCAGGCGCTGCGCCTGTCCACGGTCGACGCCGCCGGCTGGCCGCATGCCATGCTGCTCAGCGCCGGCGAGATGTTGGCCGTCCCCCCGCAGCGCTTGCGCTTCGCGCTCTTCGCCCAGTCGACGACCGCCACCAACCTGGCGCGCGACGGGCGCGTGGTGCTGACGCTGGCGCTGGATGGCGGCCTGTGCGAAGTGCGCCTGCAGGTCCGCCGCCTCCAGCCCGACGACGGCCCGCTGGCGCTGTACGAGGGCACGGTCGTCGAGGTGCGCCACCACGCGGCGCCCTATGCCGACGTGAGCAACGGCATCAACTTCCAGCTGCACCAGCCGGAGGCGGTGCAGCCGCGCTGGCAGCGGCAGCTGGCGGCGCTGAAGAGCGCCCACTGAGGAGCCGCCGCATGCGTGCCTACAAGGATCTGCGCGAGTTCCTGGGGGTTCTGGAGCAGCATCGGCAATTGCTGCGCATCAGCGAGCAGGTGATGCCCGAGCCGGACCTCGGCGCCGCCGCCTGCGCGCTGGCGCAGCGCGGCCTGGGCAACCCGGCGCTGCTGTTCGACCACGTGGCCGGCTATGCCGACGCGCAGGTGCTGATGAGCGTGCACGGCTCGTGGCAGAACCATGCGCTGGCGCTGGACCTGCCGGTGGATGCCACGCCGAAGCAGCAGTTCTTCGCCTTCGCCGAACGCTACCAGCAGTATCCCGGCACACTGGAGCGCGTCGCGCAGGCGCCGTGGCAGGAGGTGGTGATCGACAAGGACATCGACCTGTACCGGCTGATGCCGCTGTTCCGGCTGAACCGCGGCGACGGCGGCTACTTCATCGACAAGCCCTGCGTGATCAGCCGCGACCCGGACGACTGGGACAACGACGATGTCGAGAACGTCGGCGTCTACCGGCTGCAGGTCAAGGGCCCCGACCGCCTGGGCCTGCAGGCCGTGCCGCAGCACGACATCGCCATCCACCTGGCGCATGCCGAGGCGCGCGGCGAGGACCTGCCGATCGCCATCTCGCTGGGCAACGAGCCGGTCATCACGCTGATGGGCGCCACGCCGATGCTGTACACGCAGCTGGAATACAAGATGGCGGCAGTGATGCAGGGCGCGCCCTATCGGGTGGTGAAGACGGCCAAGGGGCTGGACGTGCCCTGGGGCGCCGAGTTCGTGCTCGAGGGCCGCATCCTCGGCCGCCAGCGCGAAGCCGAGGGCCCGTTCGGCGAGTTCCCCGGCTACTACTCCGGCTGCCACCTGTACCCGGTGATTCAGATCGACCGCGTCTCGCACCGCAAGAACCCGATCTACGACGCGGTCTACGTCGGCCGGCCGTGGACCGAGCTCGACTACCTGCAGGCGATGACCACCAGCGTGCCGCTGTACGTGCAGTTGAAGGAGGCGTACCCCGAGATCGTCGCGGTGAATGCGCTGTACACGCACGGCCTGGTGGTGGTGGTCGCGACGAAGACGCGTTACGGCGGCTTCGCCAAGGCGGTGGGCATGCGCACGATGACCACGCCGCACGGCCTGGGCTACGCCAAGATCGTGATCGTCGTCGATGCCGACGTCGACCCCTTCGACCTGAACCAGGTGATGTGGGCGATGTCGGTGAAGGTCAACCCGGCCGGCGACGTGATGATCCTGCCGAACCTGTCGGTGAACCTGCTGGACCCGGCCGGCGATCCCACCGGTGTGGTGCACAAGATGATCATCGACGCCACCACGCCGGTCGCGCCCGACCGGCGCGGCGACTACGGCGAGGAGCTGGACCAGCCGCTGAGCACCGAAGCCTGGCGCCGGAAGCTGGATGCGCTGATCAAGGGGATGGCGACATGAACATTGCGACCCCGGCCGCACTGCCGGCCTGCTGCCCGCGCTGCCGCGCGGCCCGGATCGAGCTGCGCAGCAGCTCGCCGGTGCCCGGCGTGTGGAGCGTGTACGCCTGCACCACCTGCCTGTACGCCTGGCGCTCGACCGAGCCGGCAGAGAACACCGACCCCGACCAGTACCCGGCGGCCTTCCGGCTGAAGCCCGAGGACCTGCCGGGGCTGCCGGTGATCCCTGCCATCCCGCCGCTGCGCGGCAAGTAGCGCTTCAGCGCCGGTTCTTGACCGGCAACGAGCTCGAAGTCATGATCGCGGCGCGAGACATGTTCTCGGCGCTGCGGGGCTTGCTTCAAGGAACGCGATCTCTGCATATCGCAACCCGATATCGAGGCGGTTCCGTCGTTCCGCCGGATCATCGCCGGCCGATTCCTGAAGCACACCACCGCTATGACGCCTGCAAAGCACCTCCGCGGCTATGCCCTGCTCCACGACGCCCGTTTCAACAAGGGCTCGGCATTCACGCAGGCGGAACGCGATGCGCTCGGACTCGACGGCCTGCTGCCCGATCAGGTGCAGGACATCCAGGTGCAGGTCGCCCGCGTGCACAACCAGCTCGAGGCCATCGCGGACGATCTGCAGAAGTATCTGTTCCTGTCGGATCTGCAGGGCCGGAACCAGACGCTCTTCTATGCGGTGCTGATGTCCGACCCGGCCCGCTTCATGCCGCTGGTCTACACGCCGACCGTGGGCGAGGCCTGCCAGAAGTTCGACCACGTGTTCCGGGGCACACGCGGGCTCTACCTGCCGATCACCGCCAAGGGCCGGGTTCGCGAACTGATGAAGAACTGGCCCGAGGACGACCTGCGCTTCATCGTGGTCACCGACGGGGAACGCATCCTCGGTCTGGGCGACCTGGGCGTGGGCGGGATGGGCATCCCGATCGGCAAGCTCGCGCTCTATACGGCCTGCGCCGGCGTACCACCGGACCTGACGCTGCCCGTCACCCTGGACGTGGGAACGAACAACCAGGACCTGCGCGAGGATCCGCTCTACCTGGGGCTCAGACAGGAGCGTGTCCGGGGCGCGGAGTACCACGCGTTCGTCGACGAGTTCGTCTCGGCGGTGCAGGAGCTCTATCCGAAATGCTGCATCCAGTGGGAGGACTTCGCGAACTTCAATGCCTACGCCATCCTGGATCGCTACCGCGACCAGATCTGCACCTACAACGACGATATCCAGGGCACGGCGGCCGTGGCGCTCGCGGGCCTGTACGGCGCCATCAGGATCAGCGGCCGCAAACTCAGCGAGCAGACGGTGCTGTTCCTCGGAGGCGGCGCGGCCGCCACCGGCATCGCCGAACTCATCAGCGAAGCCATGGCCCTCGAAGGCCTGACGATCGAGCAGGCGCGCGGCAGGAACTGGCTTTACGACATCCAGGGCCTGATCACGGCCGGCCGCGACGGCCTGACGGATTTCCAGAAACCCTTCTCGCACGAGCACCCGGCAGTGGCGAGCTTCGTCGAGGCCATCGAGTCGATCAAGCCGACTGCGATCGTCGGCGTCAGCACGGTCCCGAAGCTTTTCAACCGGGCCGTGATCGAGGCCATGAGCCGGATCAACCCGCGTCCGATCATCTTCCCTTATTCGAATCCGACCTCGCATTCGGAATGCACGGCGCAGGAGGCCTACAGCTGGTCCGCAGGCCGGGCGATATTCGCCAGCGGCAGCCCCTTCGACCCGGTGGACTTCGCCGGCAAGACCTTCATCCCCGGACAGGGCAACAACGTCTACATCTTCCCGGCCATCGGCCTGGCCGTCCTGGCCACCGAAGCCCGCCGCGTCACGCAGCAGATGTTCATCTGCGCCGCGCAGGCCGTCGCCGAGCAGGTGACGCAGGATCAGCTCGACAGCGGTCTCATCTATCCGCCGCAAAGCCGCATCCTCGAAGCATCGCTGCATGCCGCGACGCGCGTGGCGCAGCTGGTCTTCGACCACGGGCTGGCGCGTGTGCCGCGCCCGGCCGACGTGGCCGCGCACGTTCGCAGCTTCGCCTACGCGCCGGTCTACCCGAGCTATGTCTGAAGGAGGATCCATCTTGTCATCGCCCCGGACAACGACGCTCGGCGGCTACCTGGCCGAGCGCATCGCACAGGCCGGCATCACCGACTTCTTCGGCGTGCCCGGCGACTACAACCTGGTGCTGCTGGACGAGTTGCTGAAGCAGCCCGGCCTGCGCATGATCGGCTGCTGCAACGAACTGAACGCGGGCTATGCCGCCGACGGCTATGCCCGCGTGCGCGCCTTCTCGGCGGTGGTCGTGACCTACATGGTGGGCGCCACCAGCCTGCTCAATGCCACGGCAGGATCGTATTCAGACGATCTGCCGGTGCTGGTCGTCTCCGGCGGGCCGAACACCAACGACGCCCCGGCCCATCACATCATCCACCACACCATCGGCGAGAAGGACTTCTACCAGGCCTCGAAATGCTTCGCGCCGGTGGTTCGCAAGAGCTTCGTCATCCGCCATCTCGACGACGCCACCGCGATGATCGACGAGGCGCTGACGCTGTGCCTGCGCGACAGGAAGCCGGTCTATCTGGAGATCGCCTGCAACCTGGCGAATGCCCGCGTCCCCGCCCCGGGGCCGATGAGCTTCCCGCCGGCCCGCCTACCCAGCGACCCGGCTTCGCTGGCGGCCGCGGTCGATACCGCGCTGGCGCATCTGCAGGCCGCGGTCAAGCCCGTTCTGCTCGCCGGGGTCAAGCTCGCCCCCGCCGGCGCACGGGCCGGCTTCGAGCAACTGGCCGACGCCCTCGGCTGTGCCGTGGCCGTGATGCCCAATGCCAAGGGACTGTTCCGCGAAAACCACCTCGGCTTCGTCGGCACCTATTGGGGCGAGGTGAGCAGCGAGGACTGCGCCGAGATCATCGAGTCCAGCGACTGCCAGGTCTTCGCCGGGCCCGTCTTCAACGACTACACCACCACCGGGTGGACGGCGCTGATCAACCACCGCAAGTCGATCACGGCGGACCTCGACCGGGTGACGATCGCGGGAACCCCGTTCCACCATGTCCGGCTGGACGACTTCGTGGCGGCGCTGGCCGCGCGAGCGCCGAAGAAGGAGGCCTCGCTGCTGGCCTACAGGCGCCTGCACCAGGACCCCGCGCCATCGCCTTCGGCGGCGGCCGACGCGAAGCTGTCGCTGCGCGAGCTGCGCGCCCAGGTGCAGAACCTGCTCGATGCCAATACCGACCTGGTGGTGGAAACGGGCGACTCCTGGTTCAACGGACAGAAGCTGAGGCTGCCCGCCGGTGCCGGCTACCACTTCCAGATGCAGTACGGCTCCATCGGCTGGTGCACCGGGGCGACGCTCGGCGTGTCCATCGGGGCAGGCTCCGCCAAGCGGGTGGTGGCCCTGATCGGCGACGGCTCGTTCCAGCTGACCGCCCAGGAGGTGTCCACGATGATCCGCTACGGCGCCAATCCGATCATCTTCCTGCTGAACAACCGCGGTTACACCATCGGGGTGGAAATCCACGACGGCCCCTACAACAACATCAAGAACTGGGACTACGCCGGCTTGGTCGATGTGTTCAACGCGGGCGAGGGCAACGGGCTGGGGCTCAAGGCCAATACCAGCGCGCAGCTGGCCTCGGCCATCGAACGCGCCCGCAGCCACGACGGGCTGGTGCTCATCGAGTGCGCCCTCGACCGGGACGATTGCACCAAGGAACTGCTCGAATGGGGCAGCCGCGTGGCTGCGGCGAATTCGAGGCCCCCGGCCTCCCTGGGCTGAGGCGGCCTGTGTCGAGCGTGCCCAAGAGGAGGTAGACCATGGCCGATGTGAGAACCGAGACCGACAGCCTCGGCAGTGTCGAGGTGCCCGCGGACAAGCTGTGGGGCGCGCAGACCCAGCGCTCGCTGGAGCACTTCAGCATCGGCCGGGACCTGATCCCGCGCGAGATGATCACCGCCTACGCGATCCTGAAGAAGGGCGCGGCGATCGCCAACCACGAGGACAAGCGCCTCGCCGACGAGCCCTTCAAGCTGATCGCCGCCGCCTGCGACGAGATCCTGGCCGGGCAGCACCACGACATGTTCCCGTTGCATGTCTGGATGACCGGCAGCGGCACGCAGTTCAACATGAACGTGAACGAGGTGATCTCCAACCGCTGCTGCCAGCTCGCGGGCACGCCGCTGGGCAGCAAGGCGCCGGTGCACCCGAACGACCACGTCAACATGGCGCAGTCGTCCAACGACTCCTTCCCGTCGGCCATGTACATCGCTACCGCGGTCAACGCCAAGCAGCGGCTGCTGCCCGCGGTACAGCAACTGCACGACGCCATCGCCGCCAAGGCCGAGGCGTGGAAGGACATCGTCAAGATCGGCCGCACCCACATGCAGGACGCGACGCCGCTGACGCTGGGCCAGGAATGGTCCGGCTACGCGGGCCTGCTGGCCGACGGCCTGGTGCGGCTCGAAGCCGCGCTGCAGGACGTGTACCGGCTGGCGCTGGGCGGCACCGCGGTCGGCACCGGCATCAACTCCGCGCCCGGCTTCGCCGAGGCCTCGGCGGCGCAGATCGCCCAGCTGACCGGGCTGCCCTTCGTCACCGCGCCCAACAAGTTCAGCGTGCAGGGCAGCCACGACGCGCTGGTGCAGTTCTCCGGCACGATGAAGACGCTGGCCGTGTCGCTGTACAAGATCGGCAACGACATCCGGCTGATGTCCTGCGGCCCGCGCGCCGGCTTCGCCGAGCTGGACATTCCGGCCAACGAACCCGGCTCGTCGATCATGCCGGGCAAGGTGAACCCGACGCAGGCCGAGGCGCTGACCATGGCCGCCGCGCAGGTGATGGCCAACGACGTGGCGGTGGGCTTCGGCGGCGCCGGCGGCTACCTGGAGATGAACGTCTACAAGCCGCTGATCATCTACAACATCACGCACTCGATCACGCTGCTCACCGACTGCAGCACCAACTTCCGCAAGTTCCTGGTCGAGGGCACGACGCCGAACCTGAAGAAGATCGGCGAATACGTGGAGCGTTCGCTGATGCTGGTGACCGCGCTGTCGCCGGTGATCGGCTACGACAAGGCGTCGAAGATCGCGCACTACGCGATGGACAACGACCTGACGCTGAAGGCCGCGGCGCTGAAGCTGGGCTATGTCAGCGAGGCCGAATTCGACCGCGTGGTCGATCCAGCCAAGATGGTGAAGCCCTATGTCGCCGACGACGAGTAGGCCGTCACCGCTCCCAGCCGGCGCGCCGCATGGCGAGGCCGCGCTGGCGCTGCAGGTCGGGCTGTCGCGCTTCAACGCCGACTGGAAGAACCCCGCGCATCGCTTGCGCCGCCTGCTGTCCGAGTTCATCGGCACGGCCGGGCTGACCTTTGTGCTGTCGGGCGGCGCGGCCATCCTCGCGCTCTATGCCGGACGGCCGCTGCACCCGTTCGAGGCGGCCTTCATCCTGTCCGCGGTGTCGGCGCTGTGGCTGGTGGTCGCCGTCTACGCGCTGGGCGACATCAGCGCCCATTTCAACCCGGCGATGACGCTGGCCTTCACGCTGCGCGGCGACATGGGCTGGCCGATGTGCGGCGCCTACGTGGCGGTGCAGCTGGCGGCGGCGGTGGCCGGCTCGCTGCTCGCGCGGGCGTTCTTCGGCATCGAGGGCAACCTCGCGGCCACGCAGCCGCAGCCGGGGCTGGCGCTCCCGGCCGCCGGCTTCGAGGTGATCCTGACCTTCGGCATGGTGCTGCTGGTGCTGTCGATGGCCAACGGCCCGAAGCTGAACGGGCAGTTCATTCCGCTGGCGGTGGGCGCCTACGTGATGTCGATGGGCACGATGGGCGGCCCGTTCCAGGGCGCGGCGATGAACCCGGCCCGCGCCTTCGGCCCGGACGTGGCGCGCGGCGACCTGTCGACCTGGTGGGTCTACGTCGTCGGCCCGGTGCTCGGCGCGCTGCTCGCCGTGGCGGTGGCCGCCCTCTTGCGCGGACCCGCCAAGGCGCAGGAAGCGCAGGCGGCGATGGGAACCCCTCTGGGCGAGGACTGAGCCCGTGCCCACCACCGCCGGCACCGGCCATCCCGCTGCGCAGCCAGTCGCACACGCGCTGCGTGCGCGCCCGTGACATCATCGAACCTCAGGAGATCATCATGTCCCTTCGCATCAACGACACCGCTCCCGATTTCAGCGCTCAGACCACGCAGGGCCCCATCGACTTCCATGCCTGGATCGGGGACAGCTGGGCGGTCCTGTTCTCGCACCCGAAGGACTTCACGCCGGTATGCACCACCGAGCTGGGCTACATGGCGAAGATCGAACCGGAGTTCGCCAAGCGCGGCGCCAAGCTGATCGGCCTGTCGGTGGACCCGGTGGACAGTCACCAGCGCTGGGTCGTCGACATCGAGGAGACGCAGGGCGCGGTCGTGAAGTACCCGATGATCGCCGACACCGAGCTGGCGGTGGCCAAGCTGTACAACATGCTGCCGGCCGACGAGCCCGGCACGGCCGAAGGCCGCACCGCGGCGACGAACGCGACGGTGCGCTCGGTGTTCATCATCGGGCCGGACAAGAAGATCAAGCTGATGCTGACCTATCCGATGACCACCGGCCGCAACTTCGACGAGATCCTGCGCGTGCTCGATTCGATGCAGCTGACGGCGAAGCACAAGGTGGCGACGCCGGTGAACTGGAAGCAGGGCGAGGATGTGATCATCACGCCCGCGGTCAGCAACGAGGAGGCCGACAAGTCCTTCCCCGGCTACAAGACGATCAAGCCCTACCTGCGCACGACCAGGCAGCCGGGCTGAGTCAGGTGATGACCGTCGGCTGCCGGCGCCCGCTGCGCGCCTTCAGGCCGGTCAGCGCCTCGGCGGCATCGATCAGCGGCTGCAGCGCCGCCTGCGTCTCGATGCCGTGGCGCGCGGCATCGGGCTCGAAGCGCTCCAGGTACAGGCGCAGCGTCGCGCCTTCGGTGCCGGTGCCCGACAGGCGCAGCACGATGCGCGAACCATCGTCGAAGAACACGCGCAGCCCCTGGCCGCGGCTGACCGAACTGTCCACCGGGTCGATGTAGCCGAAGTCGTCGGCGCGGCCGATCGTCTGGCCGGCCACCACGCGGCCCGGCAGCGTGGGCAGCGCGCCGCGCAGGTCGGCGACGATCTGCTTGGCGACCGCTGCGTCCACGCCTTCGTAGTCGTGGCGCGAATAGACGTTGCGGCCGAAGCGCTGCCAGTGTTCGCGCACGATCTGCTCCACCGAGCCGCCACGCACCGCCAGGATGTTCAGCCAGTACAGCACCGCCCACAGACCGTCCTTCTCGCGCACATGGTCCGAGCCGGTGCCGGCACTTTCTTCGCCGCACAGCGTGCACAGGCCGGCGTCGAGCAGGTTGCCGAAGAACTTCCAGCCGGTGGGCGTTTCGTAGCAGGGGATGCCCAGCGCCTCGGCCACGCGGTCGACCGCAGCGCTGGTGGGCATCGAACGCGCCACGCCCTTCAGCCCCGCCGCATAGCCGGGCGCCAGCGTGGCATGGGCCGCCAGCACCGCCAGGCTGTCGCTGGGCGTGACGATGAAGTGGCGGCCGACGATCATGTTGCGGTCGCCGTCGCCATCGCTGGCGGCGCCGAAGTCCGGCGCATCGGCGCTGAACATGCGCCCGATCAGCTGGTCGGCATAGGTCGGGTTGGGGTCGGGATGGCCGCCGCCGAAGTCGGGCAGCGGCACGCCGTTGATCACGCTGCCGGCCGGCGCGCCGAGCTGGCCTTCCAGGATGGCGTGGGCGTAGGGGCCGGTGATCGCGTGCATGGCGTCGAAGCAGATGCGAAAGCCCGGCTTGGACAGCAGCGCGCGGATGCGCTCGAAGTCGAACAGCTGCTGCATCAGCCGCGCATAGCTGGCCACCGGGTCCACCACCTCGATGTGCATCGCGACTAGCGTGCTCTGGCCGTCGCGCTGCAGGTCCACGTCGGCGGCATCGACCGTCAGGTAGCGGTCGATGGCCAGCGTGCGCTGGTGGATCGCCTCGGTGAGCTTCTCGGGCGCCGGCCCGCCGTTGGAAATGTTGTACTTGATGCCGAAATCGCCGTCCGGCCCGCCGGGGTTGTGGCTGGCCGACAGGATCAGCCCGCCATAGGCGCCGCGGCTGCGGATCAGCTCGCTGGCCGCCGGTGTGGACAGCAGGCCGCCGCGGCCGACGATGACCTTGGCCACGCCGTTGGCCGCGGCCATGCGCACGATGGTCTGGATCGCGCGGTCGTTGTGGTAGCGGCCGTCGCCGCCCAGCACCAACGTGCTGCCGGCCAGCCCGGGCAGCACGTCGAACACCGACTGCACGAAGTTTTCCAGGTAGCCTGAGCTCTGGAACACCGCGACCTTCTTGCGCAGGCCCGAGGTGCCGGGCAGCTGGCCTTCGATGGGACGGGTGGCGACGGTCTTCACGGGCATCGGCTTTCGATTCTGAGGAACAGGTCGCTGTCCGCCGCATAGGCGGCATGCAGCGGCAGCAGTGCGCCGCCTAGCGCACGGACATCGGAGCCGATCGTAGCGGCTCGCAGTGCAGGGCGTGTGACGCTGCGCCGGCGGTGGCGGCCGACATGGCCATCGACGGCCCGCCGCGCGGCATGGACGCGGTCGCTGACCTCGAAGAACCAGGTAGCCTGAGGACCGTGGCTTGGGCGATGCTTGCGCGGTCGCGGCCATTGCCGGCCGCAGGAGCAGGACGATGTTCGTGGTCTGTGGAGAGGCGTTGATGGACGTGTTCGGCAGCGGCGACAGCGCCCATGGCCTGCTGCTCGATGCGCGCATCGGCGGCTCGCCGCTGAACGTGGCCATCGGCCTGGCACGGCTGGCGCAGCCGGTGGCCTTCTTCGGCGCGGTGTCGACCGGCTTCCTCGGCCAGCGGCTGATGCGCGCGCTGCGCGACGAGGGCGTGGCCGTCGCCGCCGTGACCCAGCTGGACGCGCCGACCACGCTGGCGCTGGTCGGTCTGGACGAGGCCGGCGTGCCGTCGTATGCCTTCTATGGCCACGGCTGCGCCGACCGGCTGCTGCCGCCGAAGGCGCTGGACACGGTGCCGGCGGCGGCGCGCGCCTTTCACTTCGGCTCCTACGCGATGGTGGTGGAACCGGTGGCCGCCACGTAGCGCGCGCTGGTCGAACGCGAACACCGCCGCTGCCTGATCGCCTACGACCCGAATATCCGCCTCAACGTCGAGCCCGACGTCGCGCGCTGGCGCGACAGCTTGCGGTGGATGCTTGCGCGCACCCATCTGCTGAAGGTCAGCGAGGAGGATCTGCGCCTGCTCTACCCCGGCCGCGCACCGGCGGAACTGGCACGCGAGTGGTTGGCCGAGGGCGTGGCCGCGGTGGTGGTCACGCAGGGCGCCGATGGCGCCAGCGCCTGGCGCGCGGGTGAGCAGCATCGCGTCGAGCCGGTGGCCGTGCCGGTGGTGGTGGACACGGTGGGCGCGGGAGACATCTTCCAGGCAGCACTGCTGGCCGGGCTGGCCGAGCACGGCGTGCAATCACGCCAGGCGCTGCACGACATGGCGGCTGCGCCGTGGTTGCAGGTGCTGCAGTTTGCCGCGCATGCGGCGGCCATCACCTGTTCACGCCGCGGCGCGGACATGCCGCGGCGCGACGAACTCTAGCGAGTGGGCTTCAGGCGGCGATGGCCGCAGCCAGGCACTTGTTGCACTTGCCCAGGCCGGGCAGGCGCGGATCAGGCTTGCCGTCGCCGGTCTTGAAGTTGGCCTGGCAGCGCCGGCAGACATACATCTTCGAGCTGGACATCATCGGCTTGACACCGGGCCCGCTGGAGGGCCGTGCGGCCGTGTATTCGGCCTGGGTCTGGCGCAGCCGCTGTCCGGTTTCCGATACGACAGGTGCAGAGGAACGTTTGGTGGCCATGTGTTTGATCCCGGAATTCCCGCTGATTTTAGCGGAACATCGCCGCCCCCGCCCATCGGGGATAACCGCGACCGCACTGCGCTACAGGCGGCGGTGGCGCAAGGCGGGCAATTGCGTGCGCACCGCCGCCAGGCGCGCCGCGTCCACCGAGGCCAGCACCACACCCTCGCCTTCGGCCTGCATCGCCAGCACTTCGCCCCAGGGGTCGACGATCATGCTGTGGCCCCAGGTGCGCCGGCCGTTCTCGTGCAGACCGCCTTGCGCCGGTGCCAGCACGACGCACTGGTTCTCCACCGCGCGGGCGCGCAGCAGCAGTTCCCAGTGCGCCTGTCCCGTGGTGTAGGTGAAGGCCGAAGGCACGCACAGCACATCGCAGGGCGGGCGCATCAGCGCGCGGTACAGCTCGGGAAAGCGCAGGTCGTAGCACACGCTCAGGCCGACGCGCAGCGGCCCGGCCTGCAGCGCCACCGGTTCGGAGCCAGCCTCGAGCACGCGCCCTTCGTCGTACTGCTCGCGGCCGTTGTCGTAGGCGAACAGGTGCATCTTGTCGTAGCGCGCGGCCAGCGTGCCATCGGGCGCGAACACCAGGTTGCTGTTGCGCACGCGCGCCTCGCCCGTGGCACGCAGCGGCAGCGTGCCGCCGACGATCCACAGCCCGTGCTCGCGCGCTTGCGCCGCCAGGAAGCGCTGGATCGGGCCGTCGCCCGACACTTCGGCGATAGCCAGCTTGTCGTCGTCGCGCCGGCCCATCAGGCAGAAATACTCGGGCAGCGCCACCAGCTGCGCGCCGGCGGCAGCGGCGCGCGCGATCAGCGCCGCGGCGGCATCGAGGTTGCGGGCCACGTCGGGCGTGGACACCATCTGCAGCGCTGCAATCTTCATTCGGGGGGCCTTTTTTCGCTGGGCGGCACGGCCGCATCGGTCTTGCGCTCGACGCGTGTGACGTTGGGGTCGGCCCAGGGGCCGGTGATGTGCAGTTCGCTGGTGTTGGCGGCGATCAGCGGTTCGCGCAGCGCCCATTGTGCAAACAGCGTGCCCAGCCCGATGGCCGGGTTGATGACCATCGTGGCCAGCGCGGCGCCGGTGGCGTCGAAGTTGGGCACGACCAGCACGCTCAGGTCCTGCGTCTCGTGCAGCAGGTCGGCGCTGCCTTGCATCAGCACCGTGGCCTGCACGCCGCGCATGCGCAGGTTGTCGGTCTGGGCGATACCGCGCGCGACCTTGACATCGCCGTCGATGCTGTCGAAGGCGAAGCCTTCCTGGAACAGGTCGCGGAAGTCCAGCGACAGCCGGCGCGGCAGCGCCTGCAGGCTGAGCACGCCCAACAGCCGCGCACTGCCGGGGTCGGCGTGCAGGAACTGGCCGGCAGCCACATCGAGCCGCAGTTGCCCGTCCAGGCTGGGGTAGTCCAAGGTCAGCGGCGAGCCGGCCCAGGACAGCTGGCCGCTGAGCTGGCCCTTGCCGCCACGCAGCGCCTGGCCGGCACCCAGCCTTTGCACGAAGGCACCGCTGTCGGCCAGCGCGAGCTTGAAGTCCAGCGCCATGCGCCGCGCACCGGTGGCGGCCCAGCGGCCGCTGCCCTTGAACTGCGCCTCCGGCGTGTCCAGGTCGAGCCGGTCGAGCTGCCACTCGCGCAGCCCGGCGGGCAGCGGCCGGTTCACCGCCACCACCTGCAGCCGGCCGAGCTTGCGCCCGCGCAGCTCGAAGTCGTCGACCACGATGTCCAGCGCCGGCACGCTGGCCGGCGGCTGGCTGAGCAGGCCCTCGACCGAGGCCACCTGGGACTGCGGCACCGACAGGCGCTGCAGCCGCGCCATCACGCGCGCGGCTTGGGGCTGACCCATCGGCACGCGGTATTCCAGCTCGCCGGCCATCTGCTCGGACTCGACCTGGGCGCGCCACAGCGGATCGCCGGGCTGGCCGTGGCTGCTGATCGTGGCCTGCACCTTGGACAGAAAGCGGCTGCCGGCACGCAGCTCCTCGGCGCGCAGGCGGATGTTCTGCGGCAGGTAGCCGCTGGCCGCGGATTCGCCGGCGACGCCCTGGCGCTCGGCCAGGGCCTGCCAGGCGTCGAGGTCGACACGACCGAGGTTCAGCGCGGCCTGCACCCCGGCGCTGGGCAGCGGCGGCAGCTTGTCCAGCACCGCCAGGCTGCCGCGCAGCACACGCGTGTCGGCGGCCGAGTTCTCGCGCTGGAACTGCGCCTTGAACACATCGCCCAACTCGAACTGCAGGTTGTCGCGCGAGCCGGCGCCGGCCAGCGGCGACAGCTGCAGGCGCAGCGGCAGCGTCGCCGCCGCCGGCTTGGCCAGCGGCGGCGGCAGGTCGATCTGCATGCCCACCAGGTCGCTCTGCAGCAGCAGCTCGCTGCGGCCCTCGGCCGCATTCAAGGTGCCGCGCCACGCCGCCTGGCCGCGCAATGGCGCGGCGATGCGTGCCAGCGGCGGCCACTGGCGCAATGCGTCGGCGCTGGTCACGCCCATCGCGCCGAAGCGCAGCGCGCCGTCGTTGCCGATGCTGCCGTCGAAGCTGGTTTCGCCGCCCAGCCAGCGGGCCGTCAAGCCGCGCACCGCCAGGCCCTGCGGGTCGATGTCGATGTTGCCGCGTGCGCCCAGCAGCATCGGCATGTCGGGCTGCAGCCGCAGGTCGTTGCCGGCGAGCTGCACACTGCCCTGCAAGGTGTTCGGCTCGTCCGGCGCCAGCGGGATGCGCGCCGCCAGCTTCAGCTCGCTGGGGCCGGTGATGCTGACCGGCTCCAGCGCCGCGCCGATGCGCGGGCTCGCCGGGGCCAGCCGTGCAAAGCGCAGCAGGTCGGCGGCAGGGCCGCGGCCCAGGCCCTGCAGCGTCAGCACCGGATGATCTTCCGACAGGTCGGCGATGCCGCCGTGCACGTCGCGCAGCTCGTAGCCCCACAGCCGCCCCTGCAGGCGGTCGAGCCTCATCGACAGCCGCTCGAACACGATCTCGCCGCTGGCCTGTTCCACTGCCGGCCAGGGCGCGGGCAGGTAGGCGTAGACCAGGTCCTGCACCTGCAGCGTGATGCGCAGATCGCCGTCGCGCGTGCTGCGAAACGGGAAGTCCCACAGATCGCCCTTGACCTTGAAGCTGGCGGAGCGGACCAGACCGCCCTGGACGGCGTCGCGCACATGCTGGCGCGCGCCCGCGTCGATGGCCAGCGGCAGGTAGCGCGCGACGTGTTGCGCACGCACCTGTTGCAGCCGGGCGTTGAGGTCCAGCCGGCCGGGGAAACGCGCGCCGCGGCCGTGGCCGTCGCCGGTGCCGCTGCTCCAAGTGGCGGTGGCCTCCCCCTTCAGGTCGGCATTGGCGAACCCGGCCTGGGCCAGCTTCAGCTCGATCGCCGCGGGCCGGCCCGGCATCGGCGTCAACTGCCAGGACAGCGCGGCGTCGAGCTGCTGCAGCGGCAGCTCCGGCCGCTCCCACAGGCCGGGAAAGACCAGCGCGCCGTCGCGGATCGCCAGCTTGGCCTGGCCGCCGCGCTCGCTGGCCGAGAGCTCGACCTGCGCCCGGCTCACGCCCGGCCGGCCGAGGGTGTCGTGCGGCTGGCCGGCCGCAGGTGCGGCCGCCTGAAACGTCAGGTCGCGCAGCCGGGCGTCCACCTGGTAGCTGGCCGGCTGGTCCAAGGGGCCGGTCCAGCGCGCCTTCAGGCTGTCGATCGTGCCGCTGGGCGCCAGCCCGGTGAGCAGCGTGCGCAAGGCCTGGCCCAGCGGTACGCGTTCGGCCATGCCGGCCATCATTTCCAGGCTCAGGCGATCGGCGCTGAGTTCGCCGCCGGTCACCGGCGTGTCGGTGGTCCAGCGTTCGCCGAGCTTCTGCGCCTGGCGCCAGGCGAGGTTGAGGTCGCCGGCGGGCCAGCTCAGGCCGTCGCCGCTGAGGAAAGCCAGGTCCTGCGCGCGCAACCGGATGCCGGCGGCATCGCGCTCGGCCTCGATGCGGCCCTGCAGCTGCTGCATCCGCAGCGGTTGCAGCGAAGGCGCCAGCTGCAGCGCCACCGCGCGCAGCGCGAAGTCCAGCGTCGCCTTGCGCGGACTGCCGTCGGCGATGTCCACCCAGGCGCGCAATGCGCCATCGCCTTCGCCCAGCTCGAAGGGCAAGGTCACATGGCGGCGCAGCGCCGCGGCATCGGCCTGCGGAAACTCGGCATAGAGCGTGCCGCTCCAGCGGGCCAACTCGCCAGCCGGCGCCAGCAGCGGCTGGCTGAAGCGCCCGCGCACCGAAAAGCGCTGCCCCCAATCCGGCGGCGGCGTGGCATCCAGGCGCAGCGCATGGCCGCGCAGCCCATTGCGCAGCACCAGGTCGAGATCGCTCAGCACCAGCGGCGGCACGCCGCCGCGCTCGTCACTCCAGCGCAGCTCGGCGTTGCGCACGACGAACTCGCGCTGGCGCAGGAACCAGTCGCGCGCGCGGGTGTCGGCGCCGTCGATGCTGCCGGCCCAGTCCAGCCCGGCGACATGCCAGCGCCCCTGCACGTCGCGCCGCACCTCCAGGCGCGCGCCGTCGATCAGGATCTGCTCGAAGCGCAAGGTCAGCGCCAGCAGCGACTGCGGCGCCAGCGCGGTGTGCACGCGCTCCAGGTGCAGCGCCTCGCGCCCGTCGCTGTCGAACAGGCGCAGGTCCTGCAACTCGAAGGCCGGCACCCAGCCGCTGGACTGCACGCGGATCGCACCCAGGCTGAGCTTCAATCCCAGCGACCGGCTGGCCAGCCTTTCGATGCTCGGACGCCACTCGTCGATGTGCGGCAGAATCGCCCAGTGCAGCGTCAGCCACGCCGTGAGGAACAAGCCCCAGAGCACCAGCACGGCGGCCATGGCCCAGTTGGCGGCCTTGCGCAACCATTGCCCGCGGCGCGGCAACGCGGCTTCGGACCCAGGAGACGAGGGTGAGACCATTCGGCGTTAGAACTGTGGCGCGTCGCACGCGGTGTCGCGAGGCCTGGGTCAGCGGCTCGTGCAGCCGGCGCGGCCCAATCTAGCACAGCACCCCGCCGCCGCAGCATGGCTTCAGTTCTGACCGACGACGGTGGGCCGCAGGGCCTGCAAGCCTTGTCCGCCTACAGCCGCTACGTGCAGCGCATCCGGCGCCGCTATGCCGCCGAACTGCCGCTGCTGCCGCCGGGCGCCATCGACGCGGCGGCGGTGACGGCCCTGGTGCAGCGGCTGTGCGCAGGCGGCCGCGCACTGCCGTCGGCGCTGCGCGTGGCGCGCCAGCTGTGCCTGGAACGGCTGGCCTGCCTGGACGTGGACGATGCGGCGCCGCTGGACACCGTCACCCATGGCATGACGGCGCTGGCCGAAGCCACGCTCGAACTGGCGCTGGCCCAGGCGCTGGCAGACGCCGAGGCGCGCCACGGCGCACCGCTGGACGCACGGGGCCGGCGCATCGAGTTCTGGATCGTCGGCATGGGCAAGCTCGGCGGGCGCGAGCTGAACGTGTCCTCCGATATCGACCTGATCTATGTGTACGAGGACGAGGGCGAGACGGATGGCACCCAGCGCGTCAGTGCGCACGAGTTCTTCTCGCTGGTGGCGAAGAAGCTGTACGCGCTGATCGGCGACACCACCGACGACGGCTTCGTCTTCCGCGTCGACCTGGCCTTGCGGCCGAACGGCAACTCCGGCCCGCCGGTATGCAGCCTGCCGATGCTGGAGCACTACCTGCAGGTGCAGGGCCGCGAATGGGAGCGTTTTGCCTGGCTGAAGAGCCGCGTGGTCGCACCGCACGCCAGCGTCGCCAGCGGCCGCGCGCTGGCGCTGCGCGAACTGGTCACGCCCTTCGTCTACCGCCGCTACCTGGACTACGGCGTGTTCGAGGGCCTGCGCCAGCTGCACCGCAAGATCCGCGACGAGGCACAGCGCCGCGCCGCCGGCCGGCCCGAACGCGCCAACGACGTCAAGCTGTCGCGCGGCGGCATCCGCGAGATCGAGTTCATCGTGCAGCTGATGCTGGTGGTGCGCGGCGGCCAGTACCCGGAGATCCGCACCCGCTCCACGCTGCGCGGCCTGCAGCGGCTGAGCGCGCGCGGCCTGATGAAGGCGGCCACCGCCGAGCGCCTGGCCGAGTGCTACACCTTCCTGCGCCGTGTCGAGCACCGCATCCAGTACCTGGACGACCAGCAGACGCACCTGCTGCCCACCGCCGACACCGACCTGGGCTGGATCGCGCGCAGCCTGGAGCTGGCCTGCGAAGCCGATGCCTGCGAGCTGCTCGACCGGCTGGGCGAGGTGCGCGAGTTCGTCGCCACCGAGTTCGACGCGCTGCTGCACGACGGCCAGGCGCCGCCCGCTGCCGGCCGTAACGGTTGCAACGGCTGCGGCAGCACGCCGCTGCCGGTGGACAGCGAAGCGCTGCTGGAGCAACTGCCGCCCGAACTGGCCGAGCGCGTGCGTCAATGGGTGCGGCAGCCGCGCGTGGCTTCGCTGCGCGACGAGAGCAAGCTGCGACTGGGCCGGCTGGTCAAGCGCGCCGCCGCCTGCGTGGCCGACGGCCGCTGCAACGTCAACGCGGTGTTGCGCTTCGTCGACTGGCTCGAACCGTTGCTGCGCCGCGAGAGCTATCTGGCGCTGCTGGTCGAGCGCCCGGCGGTGCAGGACCGGCTGCTGCGCCTGCTGGGCATGGCGCGCTGGCCGATGCAGTACCTGATGCGCCACCCCGGCGTCATCGACGAACTGGCCGACGAGCGGCTGCGCAATGGCCGTTTCGACCCCGCGCTGTTCGTCGCCGACCTGCAGTCGCGCCACGAGGCCTGGGCGCGCTCGGGCCAGGCCAACGAGGAATGGCTGCTCGACACGCTGCGCCATGCGCACCATGCCGAGCTGTTCCGCACGCTGGTGCGCGATGTCGAGCGCGAGCTCACGGTGGAGCAGGTGGCCGACGACCTGTCGGCGCTGGCCGATGCAGTGGTGGACACCACGCTGCGCTGGGCCTGGTCGCTGCTCAAGCAGCGTCATCGCGAGGCGCCGCATTTCGCCGTCATCGCCTACGGCAAGCTCGGCGGCAAGGAGCTGGGCTACGGCAGCGACCTCGACGTGGTCTTCCTCTACGACGACAGCGACGAGGACGACAAGGACCGCGCGCAGGAGGTCTACGGCGCCTATGTGCGCAAGCTGATCACCTGGCTGACCTTGCGCACCTCGGCCGGCGAACTGTTCGACATCGACACCGCGCTGCGGCCGAACGGCGGCTCGGGGCTGCTGGTGACCTCGATCGAGGCCTTCGAGCGCTACCAGCTCGGCCGCGGCAGCAACACCGCCTGGACCTGGGAGCACCAGGCCATCACGCGCGCGCGCTTCTGCGCCGGCGCAAGCGATCTGGCCGGCCGCTTCGAGAGCGTGCGCCGCGGCGTGCTCACCGCGCCGCGCGATGCCGACGCGCTGCGCGAAGAGATCCGCGCGATGCGCGAGAAGGTGCGCGCCGCGCATCCGGTCAAGGCCGGCCGCTACGACGTCAAGCACAGCCCCGGCGGCATGATGGACGTGGAGTTCGCGGTGCAGTACCTGGTGCTGGCGCAGGGCGCCGCGCAGCCGGGGCTGCTCGACAACGTCGGCAACATCGCGTTGCTGCAGCGCGCCGAGGACTGCGGCCTGCTCGGTGCCGGCATCGGCCACGGTGCGGCCGACGCCTACCGTGAGCTGCGCCGCGTGCAGCATCTGGCGCGCCTGGACGAACAGCCCACCCACTTCGAGCCCGAGACGCTGGCGGCACAGAGCGCGGCCGTGCTGGCGCTGTGGCACGCCGTCTTTGGTTGACACACGCAGCCGGCCCGCCGCGCTGTGGCTGCTGATCTCGGCCGCGCTGGCACTGGGCTCGGTGCTGGTCTGGTGGGCCGACCGAACGCTGCTCGACTGGCAACCGCAGCGCGCCTGGCCCGAGGCCTGGCGCTGGTGGAGCGCGGCGCTGGTGCACTTCACGCCCACGCACCTGGGCGCCAACCTGCTGGCGACCGCACTGGTGGCCGCCTACGGCTGGGCCGCGCGCGTGCCCAGCGTGGTGGCGCTGGCCTGGGTGGCGTCCTGGCCCTTCACCCACCTGGCGCTGCTGGCCAAGCCGGAGCTTGCGCACTACGGCGGACTGTCCGGCATCCTGCATGCGGGCGTGGCTGCGACCACGCTGTGGCTGGTGATGCGCGGCGACGGCGCGCAACGTTTCATCGGCTGGCTGATGCTGGTCGGTCAGAGCGTCAAACTGCTGGTCGAGGAACCCTGGGGCGTGGCCATCCAGGCGCCCAGCGAGTTGGATGTGGCGGTGGCGCCGCTGGCCCATGCCAGCGGCTCGATCGCCGGTGCGCTGCTCACCGTGCTGGCGCTGTCGCTGACGCGCCGGCCGACTGCTTAATGTGGAAGACACCCCGGTACCGGCGTAACGCCACCTGACCTGAGGCTGGCCGGGACCGAGGAGGCGACGGGGAGCGCGTCTCAGGCGGCGACGGGTGTGGCGATGAAGCCG
>Ga0307505_10000778_pt1 | contig 31484 bp, 25 predicted proteins | sample 23_S_MG_FD_202183 | JGI IMG/M metagenome (GOLD analysis project Ga0307505, IMG submission 202183) | Soil microbial communities from Populus trichocarpa stands in riparian zone in the Pacific Northwest, United States - 23_S | ecosystem: Environmental > Terrestrial > Soil > Riparian zone > Trees... | reverse complement strand
GCGGCATGCAGCGTGGCGAGGACCGAGAGTTCGTTGCGGCCGATGCGACGGTTGGCAACCTCCTCCCGACCGGTCTCCGTATCGAAGCGCCAGCCGCTCGCATCCCTGACCAGCGGAACGGGAAACGGCCAATCGTCGTTGCCGAAGACCGGGATCAACGTGTCGTCGTCGAGGTCCTCGAACGCGACTCTTTCGTCGATCAAGCGCTTCACGCCGGCGGCGGAGTTGCGGTCGGCAACCGGATCGCCCGACTGCACCAGGTCCGTGCCGCCGGGGCCGAAGAGTTCATCGGCGGCCGCCGTGCTGGCGGAGGCGGCGAACTGCGCGAGAGCCTGGACGGCTTCCTCCGGAGTGCGGAACCGCGTCTGTCCGTCGGCCACCACCGGTGGGGCGACCGGTGGCTCGGCGTCGGTAGCCGCGCAACCAGCGAGCGCGATCAGGGCCGCGAAGGCGAGCGGCTCGAGGATGGTTCGCTTCGTCATGGTCATCATCACATTGTCCTCCCGCCTGCCTAACGCCGCCCGCCGCCGCCGCGTCCACCGCCACCGCCTCGGCCTCCGCCACCACCACCGCGGCTTCCTCCTCCTCCTCGCGAGCCGCCGCCGTATCCTCCGCCGCGGCTCATGGAGCCGCGCGAGCTGGCTGCGCGGTCCATCCCGGCGCTGCCGGATCGGCTGAAGGCGCCACCACTGCCGCCGTGCGAGGACGGCGCAGGGCGCGCCGACGACGGACGAGAAGAGCCAGTCGGGCGTGACGTTGTCGACGGGCGACTCGAACCCGTCGGGCGCGAGGAAGTGCTCGGGCGAGTCGAGCCGCTCGGCCGCGTGGCAGCGGACGGTCGAGTCGACCCACTCGGTCGTGTAGCGGCGGACGGTCGCGTCGACCCGCTCGGTCGTGTGGCAGCGGACGGTCGAGTGCCACTACCGGTACTTGGTCGGGTCGCGCCGCCGCCCGTCCGACCGCTGCTGTCGCGGTAACCGCGGGCCTGATCCTTCGTCACCCGGGATTGGCCGGACGACGCGCCGAACTTCTGCGCCGTTTGCGAATTCTTGTAGTTCACGCCCTTGCGATGTTCGGGGTTGTGATTCCACTTGCCGCTGTTGATGTTGCCGCTGTTGATGTTGGTGCGGTTGTTGAAGTTGTTGTAGCGGTTGACGTCGATGTCGATATCGCTGTGGCCGTAGCCGTGACCCCAGTTGCAGCCGCCCCACACCGCGGCGCCGACCGCGACACCGGCGCCAAACGCCAGCAGACCGTAGCCGGGCGGGGCGTACATCGCGGGATAGTAGGGCGCTGGGTATCCCCAAGCCGATCCGTACACGACGGCGGGTGAGTAGGACGGCACGTAGACGACTTGAGGACTCGCCTGCTCGACGACGATGATCTGGCTGCTCGCCTGTTTCTCGACCACGACCGTCTGCTGTTCGTTGGTTTTCAGGTTACCCGCTTCGTACGCTTTGGCGCGCATGCGCTGGACCGTGTCGAGAACGTCCGCCTGTTGCGCCAGGAACGCGTCGCCGAGGTCCTGCGTCCAGTCGAGGTTGTCGTTCATGCGCTGCAAGACATCGGGCAAGGTACAGAGGGACTTGACGCTCGGATCCCAGTCCTGGTCCTTCAAGGCCGCGTCGAGCGCATCGCCCTTCAGGCTCGCGTTCTTCTTGAGCCAGCGGCTCGCCTCGACGATCTCCAAGGGATAGGTCGAGGCCATCAAGATCTGGGTCATCAGCGAGTCGGGATAGAGCGCGATCGGCGCGACCAGTTGCTCTAGCTGCGCCGCGGTGAACGCCGGTGCGGCGGCCTCCTGATCCGCGGCAGCCGCGGGCGACGAGATCGCGATCACGCTGGTCGCGAGGAGCGCGACCAGGACTCTGTGCGGTACGTGCATTGGGTTCCTCCTACGCCGGTTGGCGGTGACTCGACGGACCTTCGCGATCGCGGCAGTCGCTCCTGTTGCGCGAGGCCAGATGTACGCCAGGCGCCGGCCGGCGTCGAGACCTGATCGCGGCCCCCCGGGGGACGTCGTCGCGGCCGCCGCGGTCAGCGAGCCGTCCAACCGCCGTCGACCACGAGGGTCGTGCCTGTGACGTAGCTGCTGGCCTCGCTGGCGAGATAGAGGAAGGCGCCGTCCAACTCGTCGACTCGCCCCGGCCGGCGCAGCGGCGTGTTGCGTTGGATCCAGGCGAGTGATCGCTCGCTGGCGAACATGTCGGACGTCAGTTCGCTCTCGAAGTAGGCCGGGGCGATGGCGTTGACGCGGATACCATGGGGCGCCCACTGCACGGCCAATTCGCGGGTCAGCCCGAGGAGCGCGGCCTTGGAGGCGACGTACGCGGCCTGGTTGTTAGGCGCCGCCGCGCACAGGCCGTGGATCGACGCGATGTTGACGATACAGCCCGATCGCCGCGCCATCATCGCCGGCGCGACCAGCGTGGACAGATGATAGGCGGCCGTCTGGTTCACCGCGACGATGCGGTGATAATCCTCGAGCGGCAGATCCTCCGCTTTGACGCCGCCCTCGCTGGCGCCGGCGTTGTTGACCAGGACGTCCACCGACCCACAGCGTTCGAGCGCGGCGGCGATCAACGCGCGGTTCTGGTCGGCCGAGCTGACGTCGCAGGGCAGGGCGATCGAACCGGGGATCTCGCCGCTGAGCGCGGCGAGGCGATCGGCGCGGCGGGCGACCAGAATCACCCGGGCGCCCACCGCCGCGGCGACCCGGGCGAACCGGGTTCCCAGGCCGCTCGACGCGCCGGTAATCAGGACGGTCCTGCCGTCGAGCCGAAACGCCGAGAGGGGGTCGATCAATGAGTTGATATCCGCCGCCATCGCGGTGTCCTTACCAGCTGCGGGGACGGAACCGTAGGGGCGTCGGGATCTCCCCATCGAAATGACTCGGGGTCGGGATTCGGGGTCGGAATCGGGGTCGAAAGAACTGATCGGGCAATCCCGGGGACGGCGGACGCCGGGGCCAGCTCGATGCCGATTCCGATACCGACCCCGACGCCGATACATGGAGGCGACGGGAACCGGGGATCGCGGAACGGCCCTCGCGGTGGCTGGGTACAGTACACTGTAACATTGCACAGGTCTGCAGGATGGAGTAAACGGCGTGGCATCGCTGGGTACGGAGGGTTTCGATGGGAGCGCCGCAGGAGCACACGCAATTGCCGATGCCGAACGGTTGGTTCGCGATCGCGATGAGCCGCGACCTCGTGCGCGGGACCGTCAAACGCGCCCGCTACTTCGCTCGCGAGTTGGTCGCCTTTCGCACGCGCGAGGGCGCGCTGCACGTTCTCGACGCGTACTGTCCGCACCTCGGCGCGCACCTGGGCGAGGGTGGGCGCGTGATGGGGGAGACGATTCGCTGCCCGTTTCACGGCTGGCAATATGCCGGCGACGGCGCCTGCGTTCACATCCCTTATTCCAAGAAGGATCCGCCGGCGAAGGCGCGGCTGAAGAGTTGGCCGGTGGTCGAGCGCAACGGTTTCGTGTTCGTGTGGCACCACGATCAGGACGAGGCGCCGACCTGGAGCATCCCCGAGTTGCCGGAGTTCAGCGACCCGCGCTGGACCGAGGCGCGCAATCTCGAACTGACGGTTCCCGTGCACATCCAGGAGATGGCGGAGAACAACTGCGACCCGGTGCACTTCCGCTTCGTGCACGGCAACCTGTCGTCCGGCGAGTCGAGCGTGATCCCGGGCGACGAGAGTCACTACTTCAAGGCGTGGACGCGTTCGGTGCAGGAGACGGCGCTCGGGCGATTCGAAACCGAACTGGAGCGCAACACCTGGGGACTCGGCCTTGTGTCCGTCGCCATCAAGGGGATCGGCGAGGCTGGACTTCTGATGCTTGCGGCGACCAGCCCGGTCGACCACACGACGACGCACTCTCGCTGGCTGTTCACCGTCACCAAGGACATGGCCGACGTCGCCGGCGAGGACTTCATCGCCGGACTGGGGCAGGGGGTGACGCAGGACATGCGCATCTGGAAGAACAAGATCCACCGCGCCGCGCCGGTCCTGTGCGAGGCCGATACGGAGTTGGCCTTCTTCCGCAAATGGGTGCGGCAGTTCTATCCGAGCGCCGTCGCGCCGGTGCGCGGCGTCGCCGCCGAGGCGCGCGCATGAGCGGGCTGCTCGTCATCTCGTCGGACTGTCACGCTGGTCTGCCGGCCGCGCAATACCGCGAGTACGTCGACCCCCAGCACCGCGAAGTCTTCGACCAGGCGTTGCCGATCCAGATGCAGATGTTGGAAGAGGCATCGCGGAAGTTTCTCGTCGCCGACATCAACCGCGAGTGGCGGCGCGGCCGCGAGAAGGACCTGGCGGGCGCGTGGGATCACGACGCGCGCATCCGCGTACTGGATGCCGAGGGGATCGCCGGCGAGGTGATCTTCCCGGACGGCATCACCGAGGCGAACACTCCGCCGTTCGGCGCCGGGCTATCACTGCCGACCGAGGACGTCGTGCCCGAATTGCAGTGGGCCGGGGCGCGGGCGCACAACCGCTGGATGGCCGAGCTGTGCCAGATGGCGCCCGAGCGCCGCGCCGGCGTCGCCGTCGTGCCGGCGCTGTGGGATGTGGACGAGGCGGTGCGCGAAGTCCGCTGGGCGCGCGAGAACGGATTGCGCGGCGCTCTGCTGCCGTGCGCCTGGGGCGTGCTCGCGCCGTATCATCACCCGAAGTACGACCCGCTGTGGGCGGCGTGCCAGGAACTCGACATGGTCATCCACTTCCATTCGGGCGCGGCACCGACGCAGGACTACTTCGGCGGGTCGCTGTTCGGCGCCGACGCCCCCCAACTGCCCGGCGCGGTCGGCATCTACATCTCGGAAGTCGCTTGGTGGAACGTCCGCCCGCTCACCTTCTTGATCTGGGGCGGTGTCTTCGAGCGCTTCCCGCGCCTCAAGGTGGCGATCACCGAGGGGACCTCGATCTGGGTGCCGTCGTATCTCGAACTCCTCGACCAGCGCTACAGCGTGACGCCGTACAGCGCCAAGCTCGGCGACTACACCAGCCACATGTCGCTCAAGCCGAGCGAGTACTTCGCGCGCAACGTCCGCGTCGGCGCGTCGTGCATGCCGCGGCGCGAGGCCGAGCTGCGCCACGAGATCGGCCTCGGAAACATCATGTGGGGATCGGACTATCCCCATCCCGAGGGTTCGTGGCCACAGACTCGCGAGCAGATGGTCGACACGTTCCGCGGCCTGCCGGCCGACGAGGTGGCGGCGATGGTGGGTGGCAACGCGGCCGCCTTTTACGATTTCGACACGGCCGCCCTGCGGCCGCTGGCGGACAGGATTGGTCCGGAGCCGGCGATCTTCGCCGCCTGATATCGGCCGCCTTAGAACAGAGTGGGGAGCGATCCATGGCGAAGTTGCGATACGTGAAGACACTCGACCAGGTGCGGCGGGCGAAGGAGGCGGATCCGGAGTTCCTGCCGAGCACGGTGCGCTCGATACGCGCCGTGTACGAGACGGACCCGGCGATCGCGGCGGCGCTGATCCCGCGCCCGTTGGAAGCGACGGTCCCCGAGATCTGCGTCACCTGCTCGCACGTCGCCATGCACATCACGCCCGAATACACGTTCGAGATCGGCTCGATGATCTTCGGTGTGCGCGCGCGTTACGAAGGGGTCGACGGGATCTACCTGGTGACGATGCCGATGACCGCCGAGGCGGCGGTGGTCGGCGGTCGCGAGACATACGGCGAGCCGAAGAAGATCGCCAACATCGACTTCCAGTGGGGCGAGGGCGAGATCGGCGTGAAGGTCTCGCGCATGGGGATGACCTACGTCGAGATGAGCGGCCGTGTCGGCGAGGCTCTCGAGCCGCGGCAGTTCACCGAGCACGCGTACTGCTACAAAGCGTTCCCGTCGTGTGAGAAGGGCAAGTCGTTCGACTCGGACCCGCTGCTGGTGCGCCTCGAATGGCGTCACGAGCACACTTCGGTGCGCCAAATGGACGGCGAAGTCATGCTGAGCGAGTCACCGCTAGACCCGGTCGCCGACATCCCGGTGCGCCGCCTCCTGCAAATGGAGTACGAAGAGGGCAGTACGCGCAGCAACGGCACCGTCCTGCGATCGGTCCCGGGCGAGTGGATCCTGCCGTTCCTCCACCAGCGCTACGACGACACCTCGGGTGAGGGGATCGAGATAAGGATCTAGGATTCAAACGAGGATCTGGGATTCAGGATCTAGGATCTAGTGAAAAATCCTGGCCCCTGGCCCCGAGATCCTAGATCCTGAATCCTAGATCCTACTAGATCGTCAGCAGAACTTTGCCCGTCGTCGCGCGGCCTTCGAGAGCGCGGTGGGCGTCGGCGGCCTGCGCGAGCGGGAAACGCGCGCCGATGCGGACGTCCAGCGTGCCGTCGGCGACGGCGGATAGTACGGCGCCGGCGCGCTCCTCGAACTCGGCGCGCGTCGCCGTGTAGTGGATGAGAGACGGGCGGGTGATGAACAGCGACCCGGCGTCGTTCAGTCGGTTGAGATCGAACGGCGGGACTGGGCCGCTGGCCTGGCCGAACAGGACGAGCAAACCGCGCGCGCGCAGCGATCGCAAGCTGCCCTCGAAGGTTGCGCGGCCGACGCCGTCGTAGACGACATCGACGCCGCGGCCACCGGTCTTCTCCCGCACGGCCGCAGCGAAGTCGACGTCGTTGTAACGAATGACGTCGTCGGCGCCGGCGCCGCGCACGAGGGCTTCCTTCTCACCCGTCGAGCAGGTGCCGAACACGGTCGCGCCGGCCGCCTTCAGCGTCTGGACCAGCAGCAACCCGGTGCCGCCGGCGGCGGCTTGCACGAGCGCGGTGTCGCCGGGGCGCGTCTGCCGCACGCCGTGCGTCAGGTAGTGCGCGGTCATGCCCTGCAGCATCGCCGCCGCCGCCACCTCCTCGTCGACTCCGGACGGGATGCGGATGAGTTGCGACGGCGCCGCGACCACATGCTCGGAGTACGAGCCGGGAACCGTCGACCATGTGACGCGGTCGCCGGCGGCGAACTCCGTGACTCCCGACCCGACCGCCTCGACGGTGCCGGCGCCCTCCATGCCGTTCACGAATGGTAGCGGTCGTTTGTAGAGCCCGGTGCGGAAGTAGGTGTCGATGAAGTTGACGCCGGCGGCGGCGACGCGGACGCGCACCTGGCCAGCACCCGGCTGACCGACCTCGCGGTCGGCCAGCACCATCACCTCCGGACCGCCTGTGGCTTCGACTACGATGGCCTTTGACATCGCATCCCCTTGGCGATTCGGGTCTCGGAGTTCAAGGGCCCCGTCGCCAGGCACGGGGTATTGCCCGCCAATGCAATCGCGATCCCACTTAGTCACCCCGGCGAAAGCCGGGGTCCAGGCCGCATGCCACCGCCGCCCCACCTGGATCCCGGCTTTCGCCGGGATGACGCGCTTTTCGGCTTCTCACTTCCCACCGACCCGAATTGGCGGACAAAGCCCAGGCACGGCAGGACGCGGGCGAATTCGCGCTTGACGGTCGGGCGATTGAAAGTCACCGTAGCGCACATCGCCGCGGGCGGTTGACTCATGCGGGGAGGAGGGGGTTCGGTGACCGAGCGTTTGACGACGAAATGGATCGCGGCCTGTGGACTGGCCGCGCTCACCGCCGGTGGTTGCGCGTCGCGCCACGACGACGCCTGGCTCACGGAACTGCGCATGCGAGAAGCCGCGGCGCGGCCGCTGCGAGACATCGGCTCGACCGACGGGGCGTTCGCGTCGCGCGTCCCAGCCGAGATGCGCGGCTCGATCGAAACAGGCGAGGAAGCGGACTACATCGCCCTCGACATCGGCGGCGAGACGCCGGTCGAATGCGCTCTCTACCACGATGAGGTGGAGTCGGCGTCCACGGTCCAAACGCTGGCGGCCCAGGTCTTCGCCGGCCTCGAGAAGCGGCACGGCACGGTGATCGAGCGAACGCCGGGCGAGATCGACGCCGGTGTCGTCGCCGGCAGCCCGTTCCTGCGCGTCTCGTGGACCTATCGCACGACGGGCGAGCAGGCCGAGGTCGTCGGGCAGCTCAAGCAGATGATCGCGACACGCGAAGGGCGATCGGTGTATTGCGTGCATCACGAAAACGGCTATGCGAAGTCGTTCGAAAACCTCTTCCGTGAATTGGTCTCGCACGTACGCTTTTCTTCATATGACGACCTTCGACCCTATTTCACTCAGATCGACATCCTCTCGACGGACGGCGAGCGCTTCGGCTTCGCGACGGTGTCGCTCACGCTCGACGAAGACGGCGAGCCGCGCGTCGTGCGTTACACGACACAACTCGCGCGCACCGCGGAAGGCGGCCTGACCGCGCGCGACGTGACCGAGGTCGAACACTCCTCCCTGCAAGGCGCCGTGCGCGGCCAGGTCTTCACCGATTTCCGCGACGGCGAGGTGTCGAGTTCCCTGGTACTGGAGGATCTCGCCGGCGTCGGTTGGCAGGTGCGAGGTCAGCGCGGCGGCGCCAATCTGCGGGCCATCTTCGAGCAACCTGACCTGTCTTCGTGGCTCGGCGACGCGCGCACGCTGGGCGGCCTGGTCGCTGCCGGCGACGGGCAGTCGCTGGCGAGCACCCGCATCTGGGATCCCGACTTCGACGCCGAAGCCAGTGTCGAACGCCGTTACCAGCTTCGCGCGCCCCTGCAGGCGCAACTCTGGGAGGTGTCCGCGGTGACCGGCGATCGTCAGGCTTGGCTCGCCGTCGACGGCGACGGGCTGATACAGGCGATGAAGGCGGTCGAGAATGACCGGACGGTTCTACGGGAGCGCGTCTTCGTCGAGGGTGCACTGCGCTGAGGGGTGGTTCTCGCAGACGAGGAACGAGAAACCCAGCAGCGGCCCATACTCGTACGTCTCGACCGAGCAGGCGCCGGTCGAAGGCAGCGCGCGCAACTCGTCGGCTCGCGCGAAGTCCGCGAGCAGAACGCCGTCCATGAATGCGAGATCAGTGCGCTCGCGCACCGTTCGCACGCGGTTGAGATCGTAGTGGAAGGCGTAGTCGTTGGGCAGCCCGAGGTACGTTTCGTTCGTGTCGAGCAACACCGGGCCGTGGAACGTCCGCTGCAGTCTGTCGATCTCGAGGGCCTGGGCCATCGCGCGGTCACCGAACTCGGCTCGCACCTGCGGGTGGCGGACCGTCACCACCAGAAGGAGGTGGAGGTTGATCGCACATAGCGCCGCCACCGCGACGGCGATCGCCGCGCCGGCGCGTTGGGACGGCCATCGCCTCCGCAGCGCGTCGATCGCCAATGCAATGGCGAGGAAGTAGAGCGGCACGATCGGTGTCAGGCGATAGCGCGACGGGTTCCCCGCCAGGACGCCGGCCAGAATCACCGTGGCCGCGATCGCCACCAACATGAAAAGCGCCGGCGGGAATCGCCAGCGGCGATACCCGCAAAAAACGAGGGCGGCGAGACCGACGACGCCAGTCACCGGGTCGAGGACGCCAGTCGAGTCGGGGAGCACGTCGTTGTTCGATCCGCGCAGAAAAACCTGCTCGGCGCTATCGCGCGCGCGTCCCACGGCCGCGATAGCGCGCTCCGTCAATGGCGCAGCGGGTTCCATCCCGGCGCGGTGGCGGATGATTCCCTCGACCTGGACGTAGAGTGAACCGGGGACGACGAGTACGGGCGCCATCACCGCGAGCGCTACAACGGTGAAGACGCCGAGTCGGGCCGCGACGGTGGGCGCGCGCCTGCTCTCCGGCGACGCGCGCAGGGCGAGAAACAACATCGCGAAGAGAAGCGGCGGGTAGAGCTTGAAACTCGTGTACTCGGTCATCAGCAAACCGGCGAAACACCCGGCCAGGGCGAACGCCGCGGTGCTGCGCCGACGACTGGCGTGGAACGCCGTCGCCAGGGCCGCGCAGAGGGTGAAGATCGGCGAGTAGGTTTCGAAGGCGATGCGCGCCGCACCCGCCAGGTACGCGCTGGTGGCGAACATCCCGGCGGCTGCCGTGGCGGCGAAGGTGCTGGCGCCTAGAATCCGCGCCGCGGCGAAGAAGACGGGGACAGCCGCGATGCCAGCGACCACGAACGGCGCGCGCAGCGCGGTCATCGACACCCCGAGCATGCGCACTCCGACCTCGGCCATCAGGTTTGGGAAGGGAAAATAGGAGTCGAGCGCGTCGTGGCGGATGGAGTCGACCGCGATCATTCCCATCTGGGCTTCTTCCCATAGTTGACCGTGCGGCGGGGGGTACTCGTCGAAGAAGAGAATGCGCGGCAGCACCCCGAGGGCGGAGACTGCCAGGCACAGAGCGGCGTCGATCGGTGTGATCCGCGGCACGCGCCAGTTGAAGTTGGCCAGCGCGACGGCCGCCAGGACCAGGGCTCCACCGCTGACGAAGGCGCTGTGTAGGGATCGCTGCTCCTGGAGTTCTTGGTAGATCACCCACGCCCACGCCAGAGCGATGACGAGCAGCAGCCAGGATCGGATCGCGCCCGACGTGGATGAACGGTTCATCGTCAACGGGGGCGTCGTAGCGACGTGCGGTGCGCAGCCGAGCGCGACGCGGAAATCATCTGGAAACCCCTTGCCGTGCGCGCGCTCTGTGGATCAGTGGTCGATGGCCCTCGCGCTTGCTCGCGCGAATCAGGATCGTGTAGACGTACGCCTGAACCGACATCTGAAAGCAAGGGAGCAAGCGATGGCGATCGATTTTTCCTTCCCACCCGAGATCGAGGAACTGCGCGAACGGGTCCGGACGTTTGTCGCGGAAGTCGTTCGCCCGGGAGAGGCGGTGATCGCCGAACACGAAGGCGACCGGCGCGTACTCGTCGAGGAAGTGATCAAGATGCGGCAGGCCGCCGTCGAACGCGGCTTGTGGTTGCCCCACATGCCGGCGGAGTACGGCGGCATGGGGCTGGGGCATGTCGCCATGGCCAGCGTCTCCGCTGAGGCGGCAAAATCCGGTTTTGGTCCGTTCGCGCTCAACGCCCAGGCGCCCGACGAGGGCAACATGCACACGCTCCTGCACTGGGGGACCGACGAGCAGAAGGAGCACTACCTCAAACCGCTGTGCAAGGGCGTCGCGCGGTCCTGCTTCGCCATGACCGAACCGGAGGTGGCGGGTTCGGATCCGACGCTGATCCAAACGCGCGCCGTTCTCGACGGCGATCACTGGGTCATCAACGGACACAAGTGGTTCATCTCCGGCGCCAACGGCGCCAAGTTCGCCATCTTGATCGCGCGGACCGAAGACGATCCGGAGATTCCGCAGGCCGGTAATTCCGCGTTCATCGTCGACCTCCCGTCCGAGGGATGGGAGATCATACGCGACATCGAGACCATGTCGGGCAGTCACAATCACTGTGAGATCCGCATTGAGAACCTGCGCGTGCCGAAGGACCGCATGCTCGGCGGACGCGGCGACGGCCACAAGCTCGGCCAGGCGCGGCTCGGACCGGCCCGTTTGGCGCACTGCATGCGCTGGCTCGGCCAGGCCGAGGTGGCGCTCGACATGATGGTCGATCGCGCCACCGGGCGATACGCGCACGGCTCGCTGCTCTCGGAGAAGCAGGGGATCCAGTGGATGATCGCCGACTCGGCGATGGACGTGTACCAGTGCAAGCTGATGATCCTGCACGCCGCCTACAAGATCGACCGCGGCGAGGATTTCCGATCCGAGGTGTCGATGGCGAAGCACTTCGTCGCCAACGCGCTGGGCCGCGTCATCGACCGCGCCATCCAGGTGCACGGCGCCCTCGGCTACTCGACCGACACGCCGCTGGCCAAGATGGCCCAACAAGCCCGCTGGGCCCGCTTCGCCGACGGCGCCGACGAAGTCCACCAATGGCGCATCGCGCAGCGCACGATCGACGCCTACAAGAAAGACGGATCGACGCGAGCGGCGACCGGTGGGTTGCCGATCTGAGTTAGGGGCGGGGGGCGAGGGGCGAGGGGGTGTGCGCGGCTCAGCCGAATCGATTTCCGCCCCGCCTGCTGCCGCCTGTGTGGTACTTCGTCCGGGACGAGGGGCTCCGGCGGCTGATCAGGATTGTAACGGCGAGAAGGAAGAGCGCGGTTGCTCCGACCGAACCGTCTGCTTTGGCTACCTGACATCCGGAGGAGTCGGTCGCGCCGCTGGCATCCTTGATCCGCCGCGCGTCCGACCGTGGGGTCGAGGGCGGCTCCTTTGTTGCCGTCGGCTCGGATGTCGACGTTGCGCTGGGGACGACCGTGCCACGAATGCGCAGGAACCCGGATCGCACCGCGACTGGAAGAGATTCGTCGAGACACCCAGGATTCGCGTCGGATGATTCGTCGAGATGGATTCGTCGAGACACCCATGTTGTCTCTAGCGCAGAAGTTGTAGATAGTTGACAAATAGTCATTGTGCGGGCATGGTTGCGGTGTGGCCCAGCCGCGATACACGCAGATCGATATCGACGCGACGCCCTACTACCACTGCATCAGCCGCTGCGTGCGCCGCGCCTTCCTCTGCGGCCGCGACCGCCTCACCGGCCAGTGCTTCGATCACCGCAAGGGATGGGTCGTCGAGAAGCTGGCTGAGCTCACCGATGTGTTTGCCGTCCAGATCTGCGCCTACGCCGTCCTCAGCAACCACTTCCACCTCGTGTTGCGCGTCGACGCCACTCGCGCCCGCGGCTGGAGCGATACCGAGGTAGTCGAGCGCTATGGAAAGCTGTTCCCCGGGGCCGCAGCGCTCTGGCATGAGCTGCCCCCGTCGGTGGCGGCCGACCGCGTCTGCCTCTGGCGCGCTCGCCTGCACGACGTGAGCTGGTTCATGCGCTGCCTGAACGAGTCGATCGCCCGCCGCGCGAACGTCGAGGACGACTGCAAGGGCAGGTTCTGGGAGGGGCGCTTTCGCAGCCAGGCCCTGCTCGACACCGCGGGGCTACTCACCTGCATGAGCTACGTCGATCTCAATCCGATTCGTGCCAATCTGGCCGCAAGCCTCGAGGAATCGGACTTCACCTCGATCCAACAGCGCCTCGGGCTCCCGGCCGCCGCCGGTTCCGGGCGACGGCCTACCAAGGAGACGACGGAAACGACGGGGTCCAGGCAAGCGACCGACATGGGGAACGCCGGACCTCCGGTTGGCGAGCCTCCGCCGGGCGAGGAAGAAGAGGGAAAGGATTCGCGAGGCGATGGCGCGCCGCAGCGCCCCGAACTGGTGGCGTTCTCGGCCCCGGGAGTCTCGATCGCCGAGGAAGACGCACTGCCGCTGACTCTCGGCGACTACGTTGAGCTACTCGAGGCGACCGGAGCGGCGGTGCGCGGATCGGAGCTGGATACGGTGCTGCCGGAAGGCAGTGTGCGAACCTTGCGGCGGGTCGGCATCAACAGCGAATACTGGCTGCAGGCGGTGCGCGATTACCGGCGCCGATTCTTCAGCATGGTGGGCAGCGTGCACGCGATCGATGTGTACTGCGCTCGCACGGATCGAGAGCAAGCCAAGGGCTGCGACTGGGCGGGCCGGGTGTTCCGCGACTGCGCCTGAGCAGATTGCGCACCGCAGAGTCCGCAGGTAACTCCGGAACGTTTTCAGCGGGGGAGCTGGTAACGCCGACGCGGTAAGCGCGGTAAGCGCTCGAACCCCCCACTCGACAAGTGCGCCAGCCTCACAGCGGCGTCCACCCATTTGCATTCCCGGTTGCCGCTGCTGTGCCCGATTAGTACCGCGACGGCTTGAAGAGTTCTTCGCGACCGGGCCGTATTGAAGGTGGGTGTCTCGACCTTTTCTCCCCACGGGAACAGCTCGTCCTGCCAAGACCGGGGACCGAGCGCTGGCAGCACGTCCACTACCTTTCGCGTCCGCGTATCGACGATCTCGGTATCGCAGCCCGCGACATAGGCACGGTCACCGTCTGGCGAGAAGAGAAGGCCCAGCGCCCCGGTGACCGGGATGACGTGGGATACCGCCCGGAGAGAAGGATCGTAGACCAGGAGCCGGTTGCGCTTCCGGTCGACGAGGTACGCGAAACTCTCGTCCGGCGACCACACGATGCGATCGGCACGGACATCGTTGCTGGCGACCAGGGTCTCGATCGCGCCGCTGGATGTGTCGATCTCGACGATGCGATCGCGCGCGTCGTCGATCCCGATCAGAACGGCCCCCTCGGCCAACCCGCCTTGCAGCACTGCAAGGATACCCAGGCTGCCCATCCACAGCCTCGCGACGCACTTCCCCATGGGCGACCGCCTTAGCAAATGCAGCTCCAGCAACCCGCGATTCGAGAAGTCGGAAAAGTTTTCGACGCAACTCGGCGGCCTTCTGGCAATCCTGCGCGTGCGAAGCCTCGCCCTCGCGGGATTGCCCAACACTCGCGGGGTCTCCCGCGCCACTCAAATCAAAGCCTCGGTACGGTCATCGGGCGCCGACGAAGTGCGTCGGCGCGGCGCCGTTCCAGCGCTTGAACGCGCGCGAGAACGTCGCGACGTCGGCGAAGCCGAGCAGGAAGGCGATCTCCTTGATCGAGTAGCGGCCCTCTGCGAGGTGCCGGCGCGCGAGTTCGTCGCGGGTCTGGTTGAGGAGCGTCTTGTAGGTCGCGCCTTCGCGGGCGAGCGCCGCCTGGAGCGAGCTCGTGCTCATGGAAAGACGACGGGCGATCATGCGCTCGGTCGGACCGTCCGGCATCGCCTCGACCAGGACCGCGTGGACGCGGTCGGAGAGGGTCCGGCGATCGAGCGACGAGAGCTCGGCGGCGAGTTGCTCGTCGGTGCGTTGCGCGAGGGCGAGATCGGCGTCGGGGAGCGGCAGTTCGAAATCGCTCTTCGTGTACTCGAGGACGTTCCGTGGGGCATCAAAGACGACGGGCGCGCGGAACACGCGGGCGTAGATGTCCAACGGCGTCGGCGCGGAGCGACGGAGGCAGACGAGGAGCGGCTCCACCTTCCGATGGCTGCCGGTGAGCCCGCGTGCGATCCGCACGGTCACCGCGAAGAACGCGTCGATCGCTTCCGGCGGTGGCCCGTCGGGTGACACGATGTCGATCGCAAACCCATACCGGCCCTCGCCTTCCTCGAGCCTGACCTCCACCGCGTCGCTTATCATCCGCTGGTAGCGGACGACGCGACCGAGGCCGGCTTTCAAGTCCGGGCTCGCGAAGAGCGCATAGGCCAGAGCGCCGAAGGTCGAGACCGTCACATGCCGCGGTACCTGGAGCCCGAACGCGGGATCGCCGGTCACCTCGACGGCTTTGCGCCAGAGCGCCGTTGCCGCCGGCTGCGGGACGCGCTCCTGGGGGTTGCGGATCGCGCGGACGCTGATGCCGGACGCGAGCGCGAGCTCGGTGCCGGGAAACCCCTGCGCATCGAGGGTCCGGATGATCGCGTGGATCCAGTTCCCGATGGTCGAGGGCGTGTGTCGCGGTCGGCTAAAGGCGTCGGCGCGTGCCATGCGCCGACGCCTTTAGCCGGTTGCCGGGGCCTCCCGCGAATCCCGCGGTCAGTTTTCGAAGCAGTACAAGTGGAGTTGGACGTTGCAGGGCATGATGTCGATCGCGTTCGTCCAATCGCCTCCCGAGCTCAAGACGAAGCCGGCCATGCCTTCGGAGCCGGCGTTACTCCAGTTGGCGCAGCGCAAGACCGAGCCGGTTCCGTCGGCGAGCGTGCCCGTCCAGACGTTCTCGCCCGACGAGATCCTCGTGCCGAACTCCGTCATGTTGATCCGGTTCTGGATGCCGCCGTCGGTGAGGTCGGCGAGACTGGTCGCGATCACGGTCGTGCCATCGACGAGCCGATACTCGGCGTCGGAGATCCGGTCGCGCGCGTGCTCGCCCGCTGTGGAGAGCCACACCTTCCAGTCCCCGCCGAGCCCGGCGGCGGCGGCCCTGTTCCGGCAGATGTCGTCGCCGTCCGCGGCGCCGCCGAAGTTGCCGGCGTGCGTGGTGGAGGTGAGGAAGACGCGCAGCGTCGCCGTTTCGCAGTCCGTCGTGTCGTAGACGCAACCGGCTCCGCACGCCAGCTCTCCGCCGCCGAATCCGAACGCCTCGCAGGTGTCGCCGCCGAGGTCCCCGAAGTCGCAGTCTTCCCCGACGTCGACGACGCCGTTGCCGCACGCGGCGGCCACATCGAGGTCCGCCTCGCACGCGGCGAGCTCGGCGGCGCGATCCGGCAGCGAACCGCCACCGAGGCCAATCGCGAGGTCGTCAGTGTGCTGGGCGACGAACGCGCTAACAGCTGCCGCGTCGCCCTCGCTCGGACAGACCCCGACCCCGGCGCGCGACTCCGCTCTCGTCCAAGCGCGTGCGAAGGTCGCGTCGCACACGGTGAAGTCGGGTACCCGCCCTTTTCTCACCCCCTTCGCCTCGGCCTTGAGCCGGCAGCGGCCGTATCTGCCGGCGACGTCGAGTTTCGAGGCATTACACACATCCGGCGCCGAGGCCGCCAGCGCGTCGCCCGCCGCGAGCATCACGCTCACCGCTACGAGCACCACCGTTCCCGTTCGCTTTCCGATCGATCTATTCCCCATATGTCCTCCGAGGCGATGAAGTCCCGGAAGTATCGCCGCGACGCGCGCGATGGGGAAGTACGTTGAGTTTGCTCGACGCCCGAGAGTGTTTGCCGGAGGCGTGAACGGTGGAGGGGAGGCGAACGCAGGATCTCGCGCGCTCGTGTTACCTCGCAGTTCGACTGATGCGAATTCGAGAGAGTCGAGCAGGAATGGTGCGGGTTGCCCTGCGAGCCCAGTCTCGGCGATATGGGCTGGCTCAATGCCACCGCGAAGGGGGAATCCTTCCACAAACCTGCGGCGGCCCCGAAGTGAACTACCTCAGCCCCTGACCCCTGACCCCAGCCCCTGTAGTCTAGCTTTCCAATCCCACGAAGCGCAGGAACTCGCGCGCCGTCCGCTTGCCGCTGCGCTTGCGGTTCCACTCTCTCACCTTCGTTTCGAAGTCTTCGACCTGGTTGCAGTTCCAGCGCTCGGTCGACTTGAGTTCGCGCAGGGTGTGCTCGCCGTCCCACTCGTGCGGACAGTCGACGACCTCGCTGATGCCGAGCTTGGTGACGCCCCAGTTGTCGTCGGTTTTGATTTCGAACGGGTGCGAACGGCAGGTGACCGGGCGGTGTGCGTAGATGCCGCACATGTTGTCGTCGCCGAGGAACATGCAGCGCCGGGGCGACTGGTCCCACTTCCACCGCAAGCCCATCGCGACCCTGCGATTGCCGAGGCGAATCCACAGCGAGTCGCGCTTCGACATCTCGACGTTCGAGAAGAAGTGCACGAAGTCGCGCGCCGGCATGCCGGTGGCCTCCATGATGCGGCGCACGTCGCCGCCGGTGATGAGCACGATGGTGCCCTTGCAGCAGTTGCCGCAGCCGGTGCAGCTGAACTTCAGCCACTTGCGCCAGTCTTCGTTCTTCGCGCTCATCAGGAGCCTCCCCCACGCCCAGCCCACACAACTCGTGTGGTCTTGCGGTAACACAAGCCTCCGGCCGTGTCATCGGTGGGGACGCCGCCGGGGCGGCGTCCCCAGCCGTCAGCTTTCAGCTCTCAGCTTTCAGCTATCAGCTATCAGCCGTCAGCCGTCAGCCGTCAGCTGTCAGCTGTCAGAGGGCCGCCGGCTGGACGCCGGATCCTTCGCGATTGAAGACGTATCCTTCGATCGTCATTCCGGCCAAAGCCGGAATCCATCCGGGCTGCCGGGTGGCCCCCGGCTTTCGCCGGGGAGACGGGGGGCAGGGTGATGTGGGACAGCGGAAGGGCCAAAGTCTCAGGTCTGCAAAGCCGCGCCGGCAACCTCACTGACAGCTGATAGCTGATCGCTGACAGCTGCGCGCCGCGCCAGCGCTGGACGGACCCGCTTCGTGCGGCTACGACTTTCCCTATGCCTGAACCGTACGAATGCTTCGAACTGACGCTCGACGATGGCGTCGCCCACCTGCGCATGAACCGGCCGGAGAAGCGCAACAGCATGGTGCCCTCCTTCTGGCGCGAGCTGCCGGAGATCATCGGCGCGCTCGACGCGGCTGCCGAGGCGAGAGTGGTGGTGATCTCGTCGACCGGCCCGCACTTCACCGCCGGCATGGACCTCGCCGTGTTCGCCAACGAGGACGGTGCCGGAGTACCGAAGGCGGTGCGCGGCGCGCGGTTGTACGACACCATCGGCCTGCTGCAACAGACGTTCAGTTGCCTGGAGCGGTGTCGCGTTCCGGTGATCGCGGCCGTGCAGGGCGGCTGCATCGGCGGCGGCGTCGACATGGTCACCGCCTGCGATCTGCGCTACGCGACCGAGGACGCGTTCTTCTGCGTTCAGGAAATCAACATCGGCATGACGGCCGATGTCGGAACGTTCCCGCGTCTAGCGAAGATCATTCCCGAGGGCGTGGCGCGAGAGATGGCGTACACCGGGCGGCGGCTGCCGGCGGCGCGCGCCCGCGAGATCGGCCTGGTCAACGAGGTTTACCCCGATCACGACGCGCTGCTGGCCGCGGTGATGGCGACGGCGGCCGAGATCGCCAGCAAATCGCCGCTGGCGATCTTCGGGTCGAAGCGGATGATGAACTACGCGCGCGATCACTCGACGGCGGACGGGCTCGATTACATCGGCGTGTGGAACGCCAGCATGTTCCAACCGTCGGAGATGGCCGAGGCCTTCGCCGCCAATCGCGAGAAACGCAAAGGGGCGTTCACCCCGTTGCCGCCGCGCAGGACGAAAATTGACTGACCCTTCAATCATCTACGACGCGGTGATCGTGGTGTCGTTCGGCGGTCCCGAACGCCCCGACGACGTCATGCCGTTTCTCGAGAACGTCACGCGCGGCCGCGACGTGCCGCGCGAGCGCCTACTCGAGGTGGAGAAGAACTACGAGCTGTTCGGCGGCGTCAGTCCGATCAACGAGCAGAACCGCCGTCTCGTCGCGGCCCTGCAGACAGTGTTGCGACAGCAGGGCCCCGACCTGCCCGTGTACTTCGGCAATCGCAACTGGGACCCGTATCTCGCGGACACGCTCCGCCAGATGGCCGACGACGGGGTCGAGCGCGCTCTCGCGTTCGTGACGTCGGCGTACAGCTCGTACTCGGGCTGCCGGCAATACCTCGAGAACATCGAACAGGCGCGCGCGGCCGTCGGTGCGCGCGCCCCGGTGATCGAGAAACTGCGGGCGTTTTGGAACCACCCGGGATTCATCGTCCCTATGGCTGAAGCTGTTGACGGCGCCCTGGCGGCGATACCCGCCGAACGGCGGTCGGACGCGCGTCTGGTCTACACGGCGCACAGCCTGCCGCTCGGCCTCGCGCGGACCAGTGACTACGAGTTGCAGCTGCGCGATGCGTGCGGCCTGGTGGCGCTGCGCCTGAGCCAGGAGATCTCGTGGGATCTCGTGTACCAGAGTCGCAGCGGCCCGCCGACGCAGCCGTGGCTCGAGCCCGACATCCTCGATCACCTGACGGCGCTGGCGGAGGAGGGCGTTCGCGACGTCGTAAACCTGCCGATCGGTTTCATCTCCGATCACATGGAGGTGGTGTTCGACCTCGACACCCAGGCGCGCCAGCGAGCGAGCGAACTGGGGATCGAGTTTGCCCGTGTGCCGACCGTCGGCACCCATCCGGCGTTCGTGCAGATGATCCGCGACCTGATCGTCGAGCGCATCGAGCCGCTCTCAGCCCGCCGAGCGCTGGGCAACCTCGGCCCGCGACCCATGCCCTGCGCCCCCGACTGCTGCCCGCCCCCGCAGCGGCATCGCCCGGGCGGCTGATGGAGTTCGGGCCGCGCCTCCATCACGCGGCGAACACCACCGTCTTGTTTCCGTGGACCAGGACGCGGTCGCCGAGGTGCCAGCGGACGGCGCGGGATAGGACGTTGCGCTCGACGTCGCGGCCCTTGCGCACGAGGTCGTCCACCGAATCGCGGTGCGAGGCGCGGATGACGTCCTGCTCGATGATGGGACCTTCGTCGAGGTCGGCGGTGGCGTAGTGCGCGGTGGCGCCGATCAGTTTGACGCCGCGTTGGTACGCCTGGTGATAGGGTTTGCCGCCGATGAACGCGGGTAGGAACGAGTGGTGGATATTGATGATGCGCGCCGGGAAGCGCCGTACGAAATCGTCGCTGAGGATCTGCATGTAGCGGGCGAGGACGATCAGATCGATGCTCTCGGCCTCGAGCAACGCGGCTTCGCGGTCTTCCTGCTGGCGCTTGGTGTCCTTGGTGATCGGGAAGACGTGGTACGGGACGCCGAATTGGTGGGCGATCGGCTCGAGATCCGGGTGGTTGCTGATCACCATGGCGATGTCGCAGTCGAGCTCGCCGGCGCGGTGGCGGAGCAACAGATCGTACAGGCAGTGGTCGTAGCGCGAGACGAAGATCGCCATGCGCTTGCGGTTGGCGGCGTAGCGCAGATCCCAGTTCATCCCGAAGCGCGCGGCCACCTCGCCCACGGCGGTTTCGAGCGCGACGCGGTCGGTGTGCATCTCCGCCATGTCGAAGCGAATGCGCTGGAAGAATTGGCCGCCGACCGGGTCGGTGTGCTGATCGGAGTTGAGAATGTTGGCGCCGTGCCCGTACAGGACCTGCGCGAGGGCGGCGACGATGCCCTTGCGATCGGAACAACAGACGAGAAGGGTGGCGATCTGGTCGGCGGCTGGCACGGCGTTCATGCGGGCGGTTGTAACAAGAGAAGGCGCCGCCGTCATCCATGGAAGGCGATTCGGGAAGGCAACGCGCCCGCGCATGGAACAGGCCGCTGCCGGCTGGTATAGCCCCCTGCCATGCGCACGTACGAAGAGATCGCCGCCGAGATCACGGGACCGGGGGCGTTTTTTGAAGTGGTCGAGGAGGAGGTCCTGGGCGAGCGGATGGCCGTCTTCAAGGACCGCAAGAAGTCTCTGCGCCAGTTGTTGCAGGACTCGGCGATGCATGGCGACAAAGAGTACCTGGTCCTCGGCGACCGTCGCATCAGCTACGCCGAGCACCTGCGAATGGTGGCGTCGGCAGCGAAGTCGCTGCGCGAACGATACGGTGTGCGCAAGGGCGACCGGGTTGCGATCCTGGCGGAGAATCGACTGGAGTGGGTGATCTCGTTCTGGGCGACGGTGAGCCTCGGCGCCGTGGTCGCGGCCCTCAACGGATGGTGGACGGAGGACGAGATCCGCTACGGCATCGACGTCAGCGAGCCGGCGGTCCTCATCGCCGACCGCAAACGCATCGCCCGCCTCGGCGATCGCGACGCGGACGTGCCGATCGTCGAGATGGAATCCGGGTTCGCGGAATTGCTCGAGCATCGCGACGCCGAGCTGCCCGACGAACCGATCGACGAGGACGACCCGGCCGTGATTCTTTTCACCAGCGGCACCACCGGGCGTCCGAAAGGCGCCGTCAGCTCGCACCGCAGCATCTGCGGCTTCGTCCACACTGCGTTCGCCTCGGGCTATCTGCGCATGTTGCTGGACGAGGCCGCCGGCGCGCCGAAGTCCGACCCGCCGGCGCAACAGTGCTCGCTCATGACCGTGCCGCTGTTTCATCTCTCCGGGCTCTACTCCGGAGCGGTGATGATGCTCGCGATCGGCGGCAAGACGGTGTGGCGGACCGGCCGTTTCGATCCAGTCGACGTTCTGCGCTTGATCGAGTCGGAGAAGGTAACGAACTGGGCCGGGCTGGGCAGCATGGCGCCGCGGGTTCTTTCCCACCCGGATCTGGAGAAGTACGACTTGTCGTCGATTCGCAACTTCGGCTCCGGCGGCGCGCCGACGAGTCCGGCGCTGCAGGAGAAGATGCGAAAGGCGGCGCCCAACGGCGCGGGCGCGATCGGCCTCGGATACGGCTTGAGCGAGACGGTCACGGCTGTGGCGATGATCGGCGGTCGCGACCTGCAGCAGCATCCGACGTCCGTGGGGCGACCGACGCTCACCCACCAGATCGAGATCCGCGACGCCGACGGCAGCGTGCTGCCGGAGGGCGAGCAGGGCGAGATCCACGTGCGATCGGCCTACAACATGCTCGAGTACTGGCGCGACCCGGCGGCGACGGCGAAGACGCTGCGCCCCGGTCGCTGGGTGGCGACCGGCGACATCGGCTTCATGCGCGACGGCCGCCTCTACATCAACTCCCGAGCGCGCGACATGATCCTGCGCGCCGCCGAAAACATCTATCCGGTCGAGATCGAGCACCGGCTCGACGAACACCCGGCGGTGCAGGAAGTGGCCGTGGTCGGTGTCGACCATCCCGAGTTGGGGCAGGAGGTGAAGGCCATCGTCGTGCCGGTACCGGGCTGCACGATCGACACCGGCGAGCTGTCGGCCTGGGTCGGCGCGAAGTTGGCGGCGTTCAAGGTGCCCGCGCACTGGGAGATCCGCCGCGAGCCGTTGCCGCGCAACGCGGCGGGCAAGGTTCTCAAGAACGTTCTCACCGGCGAGGTAGAGAATCGCTTCGTCGAGGAGTGACGACGTGAGTGACGCGCCGGAGTTCGTCGTCTTCGACCTCGGCGGCGTGCTCGTCGAGTTCTCGGGGTTCACCAACTTGCCGGCGCTGCTCGGGGCCGATTTCCCGCCGGATGACGTCCGCCGCCGCTGGATTGCCTCGCCGGCGGTGTGCACGTTCGAGCGCGGCGGACTGACCGGAGAAGAGTTCGCCGCGGCCTTCGCGCGCGAATGGAACCTCGCCATCGCTCCGGAGGACTTTCTCGAGCGGTTCGCCGGTTGGGCGATGGACTTCTACCCCGGCGCGCGCGAGTTGGTCGCCGACGTCCGCGAACGCGTGCCGGCGGCGTGCTTCAGCAATTCGAACCCGATCCACTGGGATCGGAACTTCCGCCGCTTCGGCATCCCGCAGTCGTTCGACCGCAGCTTCGCGTCGTTCGAACTCGGCGTCGTCAAACCGGACGCGGAGGCGTTCGAATTGGTCGCAACACGTCTGGGATGTCCGCCGCAACGGATCCTCTTCCTCGACGACACCGAGGTCAACGTCGAAGGCGCGCGCCGCGTCGGCTACGAGAGCCACCTGGTGCGAGGCGTCGCCGAGGCCCGCCGCGTGCTGGCCTCGCGCGGTCTCGCGTCGCCGTCCGCTTAGCGACAGCGCGCTCCCGCTGACCCGGCACGAGCACGGTGCCACGAGTGCGCGCCTTTCCAACCACGAAGAGCACGAAGTGCACGAAGGGTGGTAGCCGGCGAACAGAGAGGCCTTTCGTGAGCTTCGTGCTCTTCGTGGTTCAAGAAGTCGGGCGGGAAAGATCAGCGCCGCAGCCATTTCCCGGTCGACATCCAATACGCCGTTAAGGACAGCGTGACGATGTTGTGCAGCAGCAGCGCGGACCAGATGCCGACCGCGCCGAGCTCGGTGTGGGAGAGGCCGTAGGCGAGGGGGATGGTCAGGCCGAAGGTGGTGGCGAACGAGATCGCCATGGGGCCGAGAAAGTCGCCGGCGCCTTGCAGCGAACGCAGGATCACCAGGTAGACTGCGGCCAGTGCGAACGACGCGGTGAAGAAGAGGAGATACGTGGACCCGGCGGCGAGGACGCCGGGATCGGCGGTGAGCAGCGCCAACAGCTCGCCGCGGAAGACGGCGAGGCCCGCGAGGATCGGCCACATGAATCCGGCGTGCACCAGGATCATCATCCGCACGGCGCCTTTGGCGCGTGCGGTGTCGCCGGCGCCGAGTGCCTGGCCGACCAGCGTCGCCGCGGCGTTGACGAGAGGGAACGAGATCAATGGCACGATCATGCCAAGGCGCAGGCCGATGGAGTACGCCGCCTGCACGGACGCGTCGAAGCTGCGAGTGATGCGCAGCACGGCGAACGTCGTGGCCACCATCGTCAACATCTGTACCGCCGGCGGCCACGACTGGCGCCCGATCTCGGCGAGGATGGCCGGCGCCGGGCGAAGATGCGCGGCGGTGATGCGCAGACTCGTCCAGCCGCGAAACAGGACGGTCCCGTAGATCGACAGTGAAACGACCTGACCGGCGGCGAGGCCGAGCGCCACACCGCGAATGCCGAGCGCCGGAAATCCCCAGTTGCCGAAGATCAACACCCACTCGACCAACAGCGTCACCGGGAACTGTACGAGCGATACGATCAACGGCGTGCGCCCGTCGCCGGCGCCGACCAGCACGCCGCGCGCGATCATGCCGCCGACCAGGCCGAAGTTCAGCAGCAGGAGGATGCGCAGGTACGGTACGCCGTCCGGCGCGAACTCGGGTCGGGCGCCGGAGATGGCGAAAAGTTGCGGAGCGAACGTGAGCCCGACCAGCGCGACGGCGATCGATACGCTGGCGGCCATCAGGAGGGCCTGTCCTGCCGTGCGACCGGCGCGGTCGCGGTCGCCGGACCCGATGGCACGGGCGACCAGGGACTGGGTGCCGAAGCTGGCGCCCATCGCCAGCATCATGAGCAACTGCCAGATCGTCTGGTTGATGATGATCGCCGCGGCCATCGGTTGATCGCCGAGCCGGGAAAGGAACGACAGGTCGACGACCTGGAAGACGACGGCGCCGACGTTGCTGGCGAGCAGGGGAGCGGACAGCGTGAGAGCGCTGCGCGCGAGCGATCCGGTCGCCAGATCGGCGCCGCGGGACGGGGACGCGGGCGCGTCCGTCCCCGCGGCCCGGGTCACCTCGCGGCGCTCGGAGTGAACGTGCAACGCATGTGTTTGATGCCGTGGATGAAGTTCGACACCAGGCGGTCGGGCTCGCCCGTGATCTCGAGATCCGGGAGGCGGGTGAGGATCTCGCGGAACATGATGGCGATCTCGCGTCGGGCGAGGTGCGCACCCAGGCAGTAGTGCGGACCGGGTCCGCCGAAGCCGACGTGTTCGTTGGGAGTGCGCCGCAGGTCGAAGCGAAAGGGCTCCGGAAAGGCGCGTTCGTCGCGGTTGGCCGACGCGTAGAACAGGACGACCTTCTCGCCGGCGGCGACCTTCTGCCCGCCGATCTCCGTGTCGCGGGTCGCGGTGCGTCGGAAGTGGATGACCGGCGTCGCCCAGCGCACGATCTCCTCGACCGCCGTCGGCGCCAATCGTTCGAAGTCGGCCTGCCACGCCGCGCGCTGGTCCGGGTGCTCACACAGCGCCTGCATGCCGTGGCTGATCGCGTTGCGCGTCGTCTCGTTGCCGGCGACGACCAGCAGGATGAAGAACGACGCCAGTTCCTGGCCGGACAGGCGCTCGCCGTCGAGCTCGACATTGACGAGGGCGGACGTCAGGTCCTGCGTCGGCGCCTGGCGCCGGTGCTCCGCGAGCTCGAGGAAGAGCTGGTTGAGTTCGGTCCCGGCGGTGAGCAACGCTGGAATCGCCTGCGTGATGTCCGGCACGTACTCGGGGTCGCCGGCGCCGAGGATGATGTTGGTGCGGTCGAAGACGAATTCGTGTTGGCTATCCGGGATCCCCATCATCTCGCAGATGATGCGCAGGGGCAGGGCGGCGGCGATCTCGGTAACGAAGTCGCACGCGCCCTTTTCGCTGACCGAGTCGATGATCTGCGTCGCCGCGTCGCGGACGTTCGCCTCCAGGCTGCCGAGTTTGCCCGGCGTGAAGCCGCGCGAGACGATGCGGCGCAGGCGCGCGTGCTGCGGATCGTCCATGTTGATCATCGAGCCGAAGAACTCGAGGAACGCTTCGGGCATGTCGGCGATACTGCTGCCCTTGCCGGAACAGAAGACGTCCGGGGTGCGGCTCGCCAGCAGGACGTCCGCATGCCGGGTCAGGGCCCAGTACCCGGGACCTTTGGGGATGATGTCGAGGTAGGGTTCCTCGTGGAAGGACACCGGCTGTTCCTCGCGCAAGGTGGCGAAGGCCCCCTCGCGCTCGTCGAGGGGTCGCTTCCAGAACTCGAGGTCGGACAGATCGATCTCGTCGACCGCCAGCACGCGCTTTGGTTTCATAAACGCGAAACCTTAGATGCCCGGTCGGCAAAGGCAAGAGAGCGCCTCCGGCGCTCTCTGCTGTCAGCTGTCAGCGCTCGCGGGCTGAAGACCTGCGCCTTGAGTATGACGGGCGACGGGGCTGCCAGCTCGCAGGCTGAAGACCTGCGCCTACGGTATGACGGGCAACCCGGCCGCCAGTAGGCGCAGGTCTTTAGCCTGCGTTCCCGTACAGCCAGCAGGTTTCAGCCGGCGGCTGAAACCTGCTACCAGGCAGCCGCATGGGAACCAGACTTGAGGGCAAGGTAGCGCTGATCACCGGCGCGGCGTCGGGCATCGGGTCGGCTTGCGCGTTGCGCTTTGCCGAGGAGGGCGCCGCGGTAGCCGGGATCGATATCGTCGAATCCGGTGACGAGCGTTGGCGGCGCGCGTGTGAGATCGCGCCCGCGCACTTCTTTGCCATGGCCGACGTGCGCGACGACGCGCGGGTGGCGGAGGTCGTCGCGCAGGTTCGCGAACGATTGGGAAGCGTAGACGTTCTCGTCAACTCCGCCGGGACCGCCGGCGGTGGCGCCGTGCACGAGCTCGAGCCGCTGGAGTTCGAACGGGTCATCGGCATCAATCTCACCGGGACGTTCATCCCGTGTCGCCAGGTCCTGCGCGTCATGCTCGAGCAGGGGAGCGGCAGCATCGTCAACGTCGCCAGCATCGAAGGGCTGCAGGGAGCCGAGGGCGGCAGCGCCTACAACGCCTCGAAGGGCGGGGTGGTGCTGCTGACGCGCAGCATGGCGATGGACTACGCGCGCCGAGGCATTCGCATCAACGCCGTCTGCCCGGGTTTCATCGAGACGCCGATGTTCGACTCGATCTGGGGAATACCCGGCCTGGAGGAGATGCGCGAAAAGATTCGCGACGCGCACCAGCTCGGCCGGTTCGGCTCGCCACGCGAGGTGGCCGACGCCGCGCTCTTTCTAGCCTCCGACGAGTCCTCGTTCATCACCGGCCACGCGCTGCCGGTGGACGGCGGCTTCACCGCCGGCCACCGCTTCGGCATCGCTCGTCTTCTCGGCCTGGAGTAGGGAGCGAACGTCAGGGCACGTAGAACGACCCGGTCAGGACGAACATCTCGTCGTCGGTCGTGACGCCGAAACCCGCCGAGCAGGCGTCGCAATAGCCGTCGAGGGCGCCCGCCGCCGAGTCGCAGGAGCGATCGCGCGCCTCGAAATTGCCGCCGTTGCATCGAGCTCCGACGCGGCCCTCGGCGCAATGGGTTGGTTGGCAGGAGCTGCGGAGGGGCGTGGTCGAGCGGCGCTTCACTTCGTCGGGATCGACGGAGCCGTTGTCGTACAGCGCGCAAAACGTCAGCGTTCGCTCCTCGGCCGTCGCGCCTCGTGGCGCGAGCGCGCGCGGCGGGACGAACTGCAACACCAGCGGATCCGCGTACGTCAGGGTGCTGTAGATGAGGCTCTGCTGGGCGTCGCGCATCGGTGGCGCGATCGCGGAGTCGACGGCGGTGACCAGCTCGCCAATGGCGACTCGGCCGTCGGCGTTGCCGTCGAAGCGCGGGCAGTCGGCCAGCGGCCGGCGGTCGAGTGCGATGCCGACCCCGGTGATCAACTCGCCGATCTCGACCCGCAGGTCGCGATTGCAGTCGCCGACGCGCGGCGTGGATCGTGACCTGCACGGAAACCCGGCACAGATGTCGTCGACCGGAAAGTTCGGATCCGGGCCGAATGGCGTGCAGGCCTCGTCGCTCGCGGGACCGCCCTCGCACGCGAAGCGACCTTCGAAGACCTCGAATCGCTTACCGCGCTTGTGGGTGTGCGAGGTGATGTCCAGCAATTGAGCGCCGTCGTCGATGACCTTGTGATGACACACCTCGTCGGCGCCGTACGCGGGCGGGGACATCTTGCCGATCTGGGTGATGTCGACGAAGCGGCGCAATTCATGGACTTGCTCGTCCGCTTTGGCGAACAGCACGTTGACCCAGATGTCGAGCTTGGCGGGCTCGGAGGAAACATTGAAGGCGTGCGAGTTCCACACCAGGATTCCCTCGACCGGAGCTTCGGCGAAGATGCCGTCGGTCTCGGCGGCGCTCGACGCCATGGTGTTGAAGAGGCTCGCCTCACCCGTGCCGATCGCCGCGTCGCCGGGACCGTAGCCGATGCAGGCGAGGGACGGGATCGGGTTGCTGCCGCACACGCTGCCCTCGCCGCAGAAGGTGGGATTGCGCGGGTTGCAAAAGGTCCCGTCCTTCGCCCCGCCGCGACAGGCGAAGGTCCCCCACACCGAGCTGTTGATCGGCGTCTGGCCGGTGTAGATGATCACCACGGCGTGGTGACTCAGAGGGTCCTGGCGTGGTTCCACCCGCTTGTAGCGAAAGCGCAGGCCGTCGGCGGTGAGTGATTCGGCCGGCACCTGATCGCGCACGTCGTAGTAGCTGACGAAGCACGTCTCGCGCTCGCTCTGCGGCGGCAGCACCTGGTGCGGCGCGCGCAGCTGTACACCTTCGCCGGCGGGCGGCGGCGGCAGCGGCTCGACCTCTAGTCTGCCGGGCGGTCCCGTGCAAGCGTCGACCAGCTCGCCCGTGCCGGGCACGACACCCCGTCGCGTCGCCCCGTACTCGATCCACATGCGAACCAGTTCGAGTTCGTTGAACGTAAGGGGCGGGAAGCCGCCGATGGGCATTGGTTGCAACGGCGCGCGCCACTGGTCGGGCAGTACCGCCGCCGCGAGATTCAGCCACAAGAGACTGTTGCTCTTGTTGACCGGCACGAGCCGCTTGAGTCCGCCGGTGGCGACGACGCTCCGCACCGGTTGGTCGATCAGGTTATCGTAGGCGTTGCCGGCGGTCAGATCGAGGCCACCGGAAGGGGTTGGGCCGCTGTGGCAGGTGACGCTGGTGCAGCCCTTGTTCTCGAAGATCACTTCCTGGATGAGGTCGAACGTGCTGTCAAAAGTTTTCTCGCACTCTTGCGCGAGCACCGGACCGGCGGCACTGATGATGAGCGCCGCGGCGACGAAGCGTATGCTTTGCATCGCGTTCTCCTCCCTGCGCGGACCTAGCAAGGCCGACCCGAAGAAACAAATGGAACCTTGGCGATCAGCTTTCAGCCGTCAGCTATCAGTGGGGCCACCGGCGTGCCGGATCATACGATACGAGAAACGACTCCTTCTCTACCGTCATTCCTCATCCCAACGTCATTCCGGCGAAAGCCGGAATCCAGGCTGGACCCCGGCTTTCGCCGGGGTGACGACGGAGGTGGGGGCGGGGCTGACGAATGGATGCGAAACAAAGAAGTTTCAGGTCAACCGTCAGCTATCAGCTTTCGGTGGGGACGCCACGCGCTGAATTACTCCATCCCACCCTTGGAAGGGAAATCTGTCGATGAAGGTGGCGTTGACGGGAGCGACCGGCTTTCTCGGTTCGCACGTGGCTCAGGCCCTGATCGAAGCCGGGCACGAGGTCGTCGTACTGGTGCGGAACGCCGACAAGGCCGCGCGCGTCCTCACCCCGCGTGGCGCGTGGCCTGTGCCGTACGTGGTCGGGGACATCCAGGACGAGGCGGCGGTGCGCCGCCTGATGACGGGATGCGACGCGGTGGTGCACGCCGCGGCGGCATTCTACGGGGACGATCGCGTCTTGCGGGCCAACATCGCCGGAGTTCGCAACACCCTCGGCATCGGCGCGGACCTGGGGCTCGATCCGCTCATCTACATCTCGACCATCGCGGCGATGTTTCCGCCGCCGGGTGCGTTGATCACCGTCGACGACCCGATCGTCGAGGTGAGGACGACGTACGGGCGTTCGAAGGCGGAGGGCGAGCGCATCGCTCGCGAGATGCAGACGCGCGGCGCGCCCGTGGTGATCATCTATCCCGGCGCGATCCAGGGACCCGACGATCCCGGTCCCACGGAAGGCACCAAAGGCGTGCGCGACCGGCTGCGGTTTGGGTGGTTGCGCACGACGGGCGGTCTACCGTTGGTCGACGTGCGCGACGTCGCGGCGATCGTCGTCGCGGCGTGCACGCCGGGCCGCGGGCCGCGCCGCTACATGGCCGGCGGCAACTTCCTGCCGTGGATGGACGAGGCCGACCTCTGCGAAGAGTTGACCGGGCGCGCCGTGCGCCGCGTCCCGGCGCCGCCCGGTTTGGTGCGGGCGATCGGTCGCGGTGTCGACTTCGTCAGGTGGTTGGTGCCGTCGTTCGACTACCCGCTGACGCGCGAGGCGGCGGAGTTCGTCACGCGGATCGTTCCGTGCGACAGCAGCGCGACCGTGCGCGATCTCGGCGTCGAGTTCCGCCCGGCGCGCGAGACGCTGCGCGATACGATCCGATGGCTGCACGAGGTGGGGGAGCTGGATGCGAGGTGCGCTGGGAAGTTGGGGAGCGGAAAATCAGGGGCGAGGGACGAGGGGCGAGGGACGGGGGGCTGAGGTACTACCATTGGATGTTGGAGAGATTGGCTAGCGCTAGATGGAGGGCCTGGGTGCCGGAGCGGCCGTGGCCTTGTGCCTGTAGCGCCGTGTAGAGCTGCTTGGCGAGAGCCAGCCCCGGGAGCGCGAGTTGCATGCGCTCGGCTTCGGCGAGAGCGATGCCCATGTCTTTGACGAAGTGGTCGACGTAGAAGCCCGGCGCGAAGTCGCGGCGCAGGATGCGCGGGGCGAGGTTCGCCAGCGACATACTGCCGGCCGATCCCGCCGACACGGAGCGCAGGACCGTTTCGAGGTCGAGGCCGGCGCGGTGCGCGTACAGTAGCCCCTCGCAGACGCCAATCATCGTCGAGGCGATCAGGGTCTGGTTCACCATCTTGGTGTGCTGGCCGGATCCTGGGCCGCCCTGGTGGACGACGGTCTTGCCCATGGCGTTCCAGCACGCGTCGAGCGCGCGCACGGCCCCGGACTCGCCGCCGATCATGATCGAAAGCCGTGCCTCGCGGGCGCCGACGTCGCCGCCCGACACCGGGGCGTCGACGGCGTGCACGTTCTTCTCCGCCGCGCGCGCGGCGATCTCGACGGCGAGGGACGGTTCGCTGGTGGTCATGTCGGCGATGATCGCGCCCGGCGCGCAGCCGGCCAGCACGCCGCGTTCGCCGAGGATCACAGCGCGCACGTCGCGCGGGAATCCGACCATCGTGAACACTACGTCGCTGTTCGCGGCGACGTCGGCGGGGGTGTCGGCCCACGACGCGCCGGCGGTCAGGTGCGGATCGGCGGCGGCGCGCGTGCGCGTGTACACGGTCATCGCGAACCCGGCATCCATGAGATGGCGGCACATGCTGGCGCCCATGACACCGAGGCCGATCCACCCGATCGCCGTGCGTCCGGGGGTCGCGGGTAGTTGAGGAACTGTGGTCGCCGTCATTGGGAACTCGCCTCCGTCGCCCCGACTCGTAGCGGCGACGCGGGATCTCGTCCACCCGGCTGCGCGTTGGCTCCAGCTTCGTGGAAATACGAAGAACGCGAAGCGCACGAAGATATCCGCAAGGCACGCGGTGCTGGGCGACAGCGCTGATTCTTCGGCCCTCGCCGTTCGCCCCGTTCCCAGGTCGACCCCGATACCGATTCCGACCCCGACCCCGATACAGGGGACGACTGGTCCTGGTTCCGACGACCTGGGACGCTCAGGTCCTAGCGACTTTCGCGGTCAGGAAAGCCCCAGGCGTGTCCGCCGGGTCATGCGGCGAAGACGTCAAGTCTCCGATCAGGAGGGCGAGGCTCCCGCCGAGC
>Ga0307505_10000777_pt1 | contig 31490 bp, 34 predicted proteins | sample 23_S_MG_FD_202183 | JGI IMG/M metagenome (GOLD analysis project Ga0307505, IMG submission 202183) | Soil microbial communities from Populus trichocarpa stands in riparian zone in the Pacific Northwest, United States - 23_S | ecosystem: Environmental > Terrestrial > Soil > Riparian zone > Trees... | reverse complement strand
GAGGAATATCTGGCGCTCAAGATCCTCACGTGCATGCTGCCGGCCCTCTAAAATGACCCAAAGTCACCCACTCGATTTCCCGAAGAGCCAAAAATTACAGGAGTGTTCCTGATGGCAGCTTTCGGATTTCATCTGTACAAGGATAAGAGCGGCCAATTCCGTTGGTACTTCGAGGCAGCGAATGGGAAGAAGCTGGCGGATTCGGGGGAGAGTTATTTCAATCGGCAAGACTGTGTAGATGCCATGTTGATCCTCGCAGATGCGGATCGAGGCACGCCCCTTTACGACCACGCTCGTAGGTGAGTAACGCGAATGCCACGCAAGGTAAGCGTTGACGAATGCACAATCTGGTTCTCGTCAACCAACGGTCTTGAAGTTGCATCGATCGACTGGCGTGGATGGCCAACAGGTCGATCGCTGGTCGATGTCGACGGCGAAAGAGCAGAGTTGATCGACATCGAAATATGTGGCTACGGCTATCACTGGCATCCCATTCCAAGGGTGCTCGGAATACGAAAGAACTACCGCGGTCGTGGAATGGGAACCCTGCTGTTGCGGGCCGTACTTGGCCGTCTTCGCGACCTGAGGGTTCGGCATCTCTGGGGAACGATGGAGCGGGACCGGCCCGGGTTGCCGTCCTGGTATAGGCGCCATGGGTTCCGAGTCGACTGCGAAACTAGGCGCATCGAGCTGGGTTTGTAGCCCTCAGAACCAACTGCTTCTATTTCTCGACTTGCGCCTCCCCGTCGCCGAAAGATCAGCAGGCGCCCGAGGGGCTGGCCGCCTTCAACAAGGCCGAGATCGAGAAGTGGTGGCCGATCATGAACGCGGCGGAGATCAAGCCGGAGTAGGCACTACCCCGCAGTTACTTGTCCCACCCGATCCTGCGGTAGATCGCCTGCAGCTTCGCGCCCCTGCCGGAATTGAGCGACGTGACATACGCCACCCGGCCGGCCAGGTGCGCCCGGAAGTCGCGCACGCCATCCCGGTTCTGTGACGCCGGGCCTTGGCGCATGCAATTGGTAAGCACGGCCTTCAGCCGATCGAATTCCTCGCGCGGGATGTTGGGTTTCTCGTTCACCACGATCCCAGTGAGACGCTGCCGGTGGCTGCGGTGCATCGGCCGCGTCTTTCGATGGTTCACCTCGAAGCCTTCTTCCGTGGCGATAGCGGCGACCAGGGTCGAGACTCGTCGCACCGATCGCCGTAGTCCCGTGCCGCCGGACATGGCGAGATCATCCGCATATCGCGAATACGCGCCCTCGAGCGTCGTGGCCAGGGCATCGAGGCGCAGGTCGAGATGCAGGGCGCAGAGGTTCGCAAGCGCGGGCGACGTCGGAGCTCCCTGCGGCAGGTGCGGAATCTGGAGGCGCTTGGCTTCGGTCCACGAGCCCGCGCCTCGGCCCGCGACCGTCATCGGCACGCCGTTCGTGCAAAGCGCGGTCAGCAGGCGCGATACCGCCTCGGGATACCCCAACGTCTCGAAGAGGGCGTGCACACGCGCAGCCGGGATTCCGGGAAAGAACGCTCGCAGGTCCATGCGCAGGACAACCTCGCGCCCCACATGCGGCTCGACAAACGTGCGACACGAATGCCCGGCGCGAAAGCCGTGAGCGCACCGATGCGCGGGGACCCGATCCAGGATGCCGCGGAGGATGCGGCGCTGCAGTTCGCGAAGCCTCGCCTTGGGGGCCTCGACGAGCCGAGATCCGAACCGCTTGGGGATCCACGTGTAGCGATAGTGGCAAAGCGGCCCATGGGCAGGATTCATCCGGCGCACGTCGGCGAACCAGTCGAGCTCCGGGATCGTGGTGCCGAGCCAGCTCGCGAGGTCGCCCGGCGTCGCGATCGATGGAAGGTCGCAGGCCGCGAGCGCTCCCGTGCGCGGCCGCATCGAGGGCGGGTCGAGGAAGTAATGTCCGATCCGCGGCGGCCGCGTTCCTTCCCAGGCGCGCTTGAAACCGCGATTCGCGCCGATCAGCTCCGCGAGCTTGTCGCGGTCGCCATGGTGCAGCGACGACCCGAACCGCTGGAAGACGTGGCGCGCGAGGGCGTCGGCCCAACGGTGGCGATGTCCCAGGCATTGCGCGGCCCGCTCGATGAATCCCTTGGTCTCCGGCGGTCCGGAGAGCATGGCATCCGCGATGGCGAGGGCGACGAGATGGCGGCGGTTCATGACCGAGAAAGTGGTGCGGCGGAGTGCTCCAACCTGACTGGTCTTCCGTGAGCGGGTCTGCACGAAGTGCAGTGGAGCTCATGGGGAGAGATTTCTCTTCTTCCAAAGCGAACCCCGGGGTAACCCCGGAGAGGCACGCCACCAATGTTGCTGATGCGATGCCTGCTTGGAGCACCCGCCGCGAGGCAAGCCTAGGCGAGGCGCGCTCGAAGCGTCAAGTGCAGGCGAGCTGATGAGAATCGCGCGCGCTGACCTCTTGACAGCGTGTGCTGCCGCAGGCAACATGCGCGACCCTACGTACCAACGAGAGACACGAGGCACCCGAAATGAAACGCTGGAACCTTCAACCGACCGAATCGCGAGCGAACGCGCTCCTGCGGGCCGATGGGCCGTGCACGGCTGCGTTTGCGCGGATTCGTATTGCCGGAGATTCCAGGGCGGGGTAACACCGACGTTCATTCGTGGTGACCACGAAGCCCGGAGACTCCTGAGAGCTCCGGGCTTTTTTTTGTTTGCCCGGAGGAAACTGGATCGCGGACCATCGCCGCAAAAGCGGCGCCCGCGATGACGAGGAAATGCGTCCCGGGCCAGCGCTGCAACTGCAGCGCCCGGGATGACGAAGCACAGGGCGCCACAAACGCAGAGGCGCCTCAATCAAGAGGACTTATGGAAGAGCAACTGAAACTAGGCTTGAACCTCCGCACGCACGACGTGCCGGAGATGGTGTTCAAGGCGCGTGTTGCGAGCGCGCTGCAGGAGGGGAAGAACCGCTACCCGATCCACCGCCGCGTACGCTTCGGCGCGCGCGTGGAGCTGGAGGCGCTGATGGACGCGATCGCACTCGATCCGTCGTGGCGCGCCGAGCGCATCCACGCGAGCTACATCGTGATGGACGGGGACGGGATGTTCGCGACCGGGTGGGGAAGCCGCAAGGCCGACTATTGCTCGTGCACCTTCCACATCCACGCTCGCGACATCGCCACGGCCGAGGCCGCGCGCGACCGCATCCTCTCGAAGGCGGCGGCCACGCGCATCACGGAGCCGATGTTCACCATCAACTGGCACTTCATCGCCGGTAACGAGGTGGAGAGCGCGGAGATCGAGGAGATCGCCGACGGAGCCCTCATGGACGAGGCCTACCCGGAGATCAAGGGTGGCGTGTCGGCCTTCATCGAGAGCTACCTCGATGCCAAGGAGACGGTGCTCGTGCTGCAGGGCCCGCCGGGAACCGGGAAGACGCGCTTGATCCGCGCGATCCTGGGCGAGATCTCGCGCCGCAACGATGGAGAAGCGCAGGTGATGTACACCGGTGACCTGAAGGCGCTCGAGACCGACGCGCTCTTCGTGAAGTTCATCACCGGCTGGGACGACGCTTTCGTGGTCGAGGATGCGGACCATCTGCTGAAGCCCCGCTCCGACGGGAACCAGCACCTGCACCGCTTCCTCACGATCGCCGACGGCGTCGTGCGCTCGCAGGGCCGCAAGATCATCTTCTCGACCAACCTCCCGAACGTGGGAGACCTGGATGAGGCGCTGATCCGCCCGGGCCGCTGCTTCGGCCGCCTCAACGTCCGCACGCTTTCTCCGGACGAGGCGTCCAAGGTTGCGGTGAAGGCTGCGGCCGGCGATCCGGTGAAGCTGGAGAAGGTCGCGAAGGCGTTTGCGGAGCCCAGCCAGCGCAGCTATTCGCTGGCGAAGGTGTTCGAGATGGTGAAGTAGAAGTACGGGCGGGCCGGAATGTAGACTGGCCCGCCCGCCCTACCTCAGTGGACGCTGCTGCAGATCACCCAGGCATAGACCTCAGCGTCAGGGCGAAAGAGACGCCAAGGGGCACAAGCCCCCAAAATGGTGGCCATGGACTCCGTCAAGGGCGGGTGATCGAGCTAGCCGCGAAGCCTTAGCTTCGTCCCATTCGAGGCTCCTGCGCCGGCCGCCGCCGGGCGGGTCGCGGCTTCGGCTCCTTCCCGCGCGGCCTCACGCCGGTTCGAAACCAGACGACCTTGCCGTCGTGCCACACCTGCCGCACCCGGTGATACGGAATACTGCGTTCGATACCTTCCTCGTCGACCACTTCGAAGACGAAGCCGATGTGCGCGCGTGTATTGACGGCCTCGAACGGCAACCGCACGAGGGACGTGAGGGCGCGGTCGACATAGGCGATCTCCCAGCGCCCGCGCCCGAAGGCGCGGTCGTGGCGAATCCGCGAGATGAGTGCCTGGATCGGGATCACCCAGGGCGTGACCTCAGGACACCTCGATCCGGAACTTCTCCGGATAGAAGGCAAGCCGCTCCTTGATCGCCATCATCTCGTCGTACGGCGCCTCATAGCTCCAGGCGGCGTTCTCCGGGCCGCCGGTCACCGAGAAGTACGAGGCATCGCCCTTGAACGGGCAGTGCGTCTGATGGCTGGATCGGATCAGGCGATCCATGTGCACGTCTTTGCGCGAGACGTAGTACACGATCGGCGCGACGGTCTTCTTGCCTTCCCCATGGTCCTCGACCAGCTCGACCGCCTCGCGCGTGTCGGCGATGACCTCACCTTCGTACATCACGCGGACGTGCCTCGCCGAGGGCCGCGTTTCGACGTGGTGGGTGGGGTACTTCTTGAAGCCGGGGGCGGGGTTCATGCTGTGTTCTCGTAGGGTCCTCATGTCCTCCTTGCGACCTTCGGAGGCGAAGGCGGTTCCGCGCTACTGCGTCTGCACCCCTCGATTCACGCCGGAGTGCGCCACGCGCTCAATGGCTGCTCTAGTCCTGGAGCAGGAACACAAGCACGGCCGCCACCGCCGGAACCGCGAACACCGCTCCCCACAGCGCGATCCTCCAGAACGAGGATTGCGTCGCGCGCGACGGCCAGCCCGCGCGCATGAACGAGAAGATGACCCCTCGGCCCGGGACATGCTCGAGGTTCCAGAAGAGGCCGGCGCAAAGATAGATCAGGGACGAGGCAAAGAGATTGGAGAACCACGTGATCGGGTAGTACCCATGGCGCCAGAGTTGGTAGATGTCGTACGACCAGCTCGCGGAAAAAAGCCAGGCGCAGACCGCGATGTAGACCTCGTCGGGCTTCGCCTGGCCGCGCGCCGCCTGGTAGAGCACGCCGACCACCCACGGCGCCGTCGTGTAGCAGAAGACGGACATGAAGAAGCCGTCGTAGTAGTCCCACGTCGGATCGCCGCTGTAGGGAGCGACGAGCGTGATCAGGGCCGCGCCGGCAACGAAGGTCGCGACTTTCCAGGGCTCGGTGAGGAACTGCCAGTATCGCCGCTGGGAGATGGCGTAGCGGTCGCGGCGCGCGAGATAAAGCGCGAGGGCGACCAGGCAGGCCGTGGTCCAGGAGGCGATGTAGAGTCCGAAGCCGTGCATCGGCTGGAAGTCTACGGTAAAGACGCTCTGTCGATAGGCAAGACGGCGCTCGGAATTCGTTGCGCTCGGCTGCCTGGTCCGATAGTTGGAGAGACACGCCGTCAGGTCAGCAGAGCTTGGCGCCGCCCTGGGCGCCAGTCCTGCGGAAGTTCTGTCGAAGTTCTGCGCAAATTTGCCCGTCCGGGCGCAGGGAAGACGTAGGAATCCCGCAGGACGACGGACCCTGGCCGGCCGGATCGTGAGCGGGTCGCCAATTCGGCGTCACCCTCACGGAGCCCCTCATGTCCAAGCCTCAAATGAAGAACGCCGCCATCGCCGGCCTTTTGGCGCTCGCCACTCCCCTGGCCGCTTCCGCCGTAACCCTCTGCGTGAATCCCGGCGGGACAGGCGGCTGCTACGCCTCCATCGCCGGCGCCCTGCAGAACATCCAGCACGACGGTGCGGACGTGATCGACGTCGCCGCAGGCACGTACTACGAGCGCAACATCACGGTCTTCGCGCCGGTGCAGATTCGCGGCGCCGGCATGGGCCTCACGATCGTGGACGGAAGCCTGGGCGGCAGCGGCCCGAATGTCTTCCGGTTCTGGGAGGGCTCGGGTCACTCGTCGCTATCGGGGATGACCATCCAACGCGGCCGCCGGGGCGTGGACGCGGGGCGCTTCAACACCATCACGCTCGAGCGCGTGCGCGTCACCGCCAACGGCCCGGAGTCCGGCGCCGGCGTCTTCAACGGCGCCTCCATCCTCTACGTGAAATCCAGCCTCATCGACGGCAACTTCGCGACCGACAACAACTCCCTGGCGGGCTGCGACTGGGGCGGCGGCTCTGGCGGCGGCATCGCGGCCCTGTGCGGCGGGACCGCCACCTTCATCTCGGATAGCGCCATCGTCGGCAACACCGCCAGCCGCTGGGGCGGGGGTCTCATGCTGAACGACGGCCTGCACGTGATCGAGAACACCACGATCAGCGGCAACGCGGCTCACTTTCCCGATGCGGGCCTGGGCGGCGGGGGGCTCTTCGTGGGCGGCGGAAGCCCCGACGTGACCGTGCGCTTCAGCACCATCGCCGACAACACGGCGGTGGGAACGGGCGGCGTACTCGGCAGCAACATCAAGCTCTACGCCTCGCTGCTGCAGGGCAATACCGGGCGCGCGTGCACCGGGTCGATCGCGAGCCTCGGCTACAACGTGGTGAGCGATGCCACGTGCGTGCTCGGCCAGCCGGGGGATGCCGCCTCGACGGACGCGCTCCTGGAGCCCCTCTCCGACAACGGCAACGGCACGCTCTCGCATGGATTCGGCGCGGCAAGCCCCGCGGTCGATCGCGTCCCGCTCGCCGCGTGCACCGTCGCCGCGGACCAGGACGGCGTGGCGCGCCCGCAGCATGGTGCCTGCGATTCCGGCGCGTACGAGCACGTCTTCACCGCAACCGAGCTGCTGGAGCTGCTGCTCGCGGACGTGGCGGGCGTAGGCCCGGGCGGCAGCATCGCCGGGAAGCTCTCGGCGGCGCTCGCAGCGGCGAGCAGCGGCAACACCGGCGCGGCGTGCAACATGCTGGCCGCGCTTCGCAACGAGGTGACGGCGCAGGCCGGCAAGAAGATCCCCGTGGGGACGGCTGAGGCGATCCTCGCCGCGGTGGCGGAAGTGCGGGCGACGCTGGGTTGCGGGGCCTGAGGGGCGACCGTCAGGCCAGCTGCGCCCGCGCGAGTGGCAGCACCAGGTAGTTCTTCACCAAGCCGGGTTTTTCGACGATCTTGGTGAGCTCGGCCGCGGCCTCTTCGGCGCGGCCGAGTCCTTTCAGGGCGAGGCCGCGCAGCCACGCCGGCAACATGAAGCCGCACTCGAACGGCATGCACAGGCCCAGCTCGACCGCCAGGGCGGGCTCGAGCGCCTCGACGGCCTCCTTCCAGCGTCGCTCCTGCATCGCGAGCGCGGCGCGGATGCAGGGAATCCAGTAGCGCTGCACCGACGTGTGGGGATGCTCGCGCTCGAGCGACTCCATGATGGCCCGCGCGGCCGCCGCTTCGCCCGCACGCGCGAGGGCGTAGCCGGCCACGCAGTTCACATAGCGGCCGCCGGCGATCCCGAGCGCCTCTTCCGCACCCTTGCGAGCGCGAACCGCTTCGCCCAGCTCGGCCTCGCGCATCGCCGCTTGCGCAGCCCAGAGCGCCGCCATCTCGAGCACGCCGGCGGCGCGCGCCGATTCGACGGCCCGGCGGGAGAGCTCGCGCGCGCGCTCGTGGCGGCCGAAGAACGCCTCGGTGTCCGCCTGCGTCGCGATGAGGTAGTCCTCCTCTCCTGCGCGCCCGGCCACGGCGTCCACGTGGCGCTGCATGGCCTTCGCATCGCCACGCAGGAACGCTTCCTGGTAGGCGTCCAGGTGCAGGTAGAAGGTGTCGAAGCCGCGCGCGAAGGCGTCCTCGAGGATCGCGCGCGCCTCGTCGGGCCGCCCGCTCGCCATCAATGCGATCGCGAGGTTGCTCGCGCTGATGTTGATCGCCTCGAGCGAGTGGCCGCGCTGCGACGAGGCGAGCGCTTTCTCCCACTGGCCCACGATGGCGTAGAGGTTGCCCAGGTTCAGGGACGCCGCCGAATCCCGCGGGTAGCTGCGCTCCCACAGGCGGTGCGCATCGATGCCCTTGTAGACGTCTCCGGAAACGGTGTCGTGGTAGCCCGCGACGATCCGCATGCGCTCGCGTTCGGTGGAACGGTCGCGCAGCTCGTAGGCCTTCTGCATGTGGCGGCCGGCCTCCCCGACGAGTCCCAGGTTGTTGCAGCACAGGGACAGCGCCGAGTAGGCAGATGCAAAGTGGGGATCGAGCTCGATCGCGCGCTGCAGGTGGGGGATGCCGGCGTTCTCGCCCACTTCCTGCCACTGGGAGCGTCCGAGCGAGTAGGCGCGGAAGGCTTCCAGGGATGCGGTGGCGACCTCGTCGAAGGGGCGCGAGAAGCGCCTCACCGAAGCGAGCGATTCGCCGAGCTTCGTGCGCAGGCCGATGGCGGCCTGGTCGAGCGCGTGCAGAACCTCGCCCTTGCCACGGGCACGCGCCTGCTCCGTGACCAGCACATCGCCGCTTTCGCTGTCCAGGGCCTGGAGCCCGATCACGAAGTCCTCGCCCAGGGCGAATATGGAGCCCGTGATGACCGCCTTGCTGCCGCCGCGCTGGCCGACTTCGAGGGCCACGTCGCCCGCAACCGTCGCATCCTGCTTGCCGAGGTAGGCCAGTAGCGAGCGCACCTTGCGGTCGGTGAGCACTTCCAGGAAGGGCGACTGCGCCAGGTGCAGCAGCAGCGCCTGGCGGATCGTGCCGTCGAAGATGGTCTCGCCCGTCTGGTTGTCGATCTCGGCGACGAGGATCGTGTCGCGCTCGTCGATGAGGGGCTCGTCCGACGACGCCTCGCGGGCCGCGGGCTTGCCTTCGGGCGTGCCTGCCGCGGCCACGTTCGCGGTGAACCGGTATCCCCGCCGCGGGACCGTCGCGATGGGGCCGTCCCCACCGAACTCCGGGTCCAGCACCTTGCGCAGCGCCGAGATGTTGCTCGCGATCGCGCCTTCCTCGATGACGAGGCCCGGCCAGACCTGCTCGAGCAGCTGCTCCTTGGTGACCACGCGTCCCGCGTCCCGCAGGAGCACGAGCAGGATCTCGGCGGCCTTGGGAGTGAGGGCCACGAACTCGTTACCCCGATACAGGGCGCGCGTCGCGACGTCGAGATGGAAAGGGCCGAACTGGTACCGGGCCGCCTCGAGAGTGCCGGTGGAGGCGGATTCCGTCACACGCAGGCCCATTCATCTACGCCATCGACCTGCGGGTACAACTTCGACCGGGGCATCGAGCATTCCATGGGAGGTAGGCGAATCATTATGGACAAAACAAGAGGCCGGCGTTTGGGCTCTTCGCGCGCGGGCACGGTGCGCACCCTTGGTCAAGAAGGAAATTGGATCGCGGGCCATCGCCGCAGAAGCGGCGCCCGCGATGACGATGAGGGCGGGCCGGGGTAAACCGACCCGCCCGCCCCGCGTTGAATGGAACATGAGGCAGGAAGTAACATGCTCGCCATGAGCGCAATTCTCGAATACCCGCAGAAGCACCCGATCAGCGCCGAGGAGTACCTCCGCATGGGAGAGGCGGGCGTGTTCGCGCCGGAGGCGCGGCTCGAGCTGATCGAAGGGGAGATTATCGAGGTGGCGCCCATCCATCCGCCACACGCGGCGTGTGTCACGAGGTTGACCGAGTTGTTCGTCCGGCGCGCAGGCGGCCGGGCGATCGTGCCCGTTCAGAGCCCGCTCGTCATCTCGGGTCACTCGGTGCCTCAGCCCGATGTCGCGCTGCTCGAGCCGCGGGCGGACTATTACGCCAGGTCGCATCCCACGGCGTCCGACGTCCTCCTGGTGGTCGAAGTCGCGGACACGACCTTGCGCTTCGATCTTCAGACCAAAGTGCCGCTGTACGCGCGTTGCGGGATTGCGGAGGTCTGGGTGGTGGACGTGAACGCGCGGATCGTCCACGTGTTCCGCGAGCCGGGCGAGGAAGGCTATCGGGCGAGCCTTGCCGCGCAGGTAGGGCAGAGCGTAGGTTGCGTGGCCGTCCCGGCGGTTGCGGTCGAAGTCGGGGAGCTCTTTCCTGGCTGAGGGTATCGAGGAGTTCCTCGGCGTTGGGTGAGATGATGGTTCATGGCCAAGCCGCCGCCGTCCCCGGTTCCGCAGTCGCGTCTCGAACGCTTCGCCCGCCTCGGGTTCGCCGCCGGCGAGCTGGCGGTGGGCGCTGCGGCCGAGGGCTTCAGGCGCCTCGCGCGCGGGGAAGCGGCGAACTTCGGTGGCGCACTGCTTTCCGGGGAGAATGCGCAGCGACTGGCGACGCGGCTCGCGCGCTTGCGCGGCGCGGCGATGAAGGTAGGGCAATTGGTCTCGCTGCAGGGTGAGGATGTCCTGCCGCCGGAGTTCGCCAAGGCGCTCCAGGTGCTGCGCTCCCAGGGCTCGCCGATGCCCCCGCAACAGGTGCGCAGGGTGCTGGGCCGCGAGTATGGAAAGGGCTGGGAGGGGCGCTTCGCGCGCTTCGACTGGGAGCCCATCGCCGCGGCATCGATCGGGCAGGTGCACCGCGCCACGACGCCCGACGGTCGCGACCTCGCCCTCAAGATCCAGTATCCCGGAGTGGCCCGCTCGATCGCGAGCGATGTGGACAACGTCGCGGTGCTGCTTCGCCTCTTCAACCTGCTTCCGCTGGGCATCGACGTCGCGGGCATGGCGGCCGAGGCCAAGGAGCAGCTCGCGCAGGAAGCCGACTACGAGAGCGAGGGCCGTCTCCTCGAGCGCTACGCGAAGCTGGTCCGGGATGAGCCGGATCTGCTGGTTCCTCGCGTGCACTGGGACCTCACGACCGAGCGCGTCATGGCCATGGACTACATGGAGGGCGAGCCGCTGGAGAGCCTGCGGGAGGCGCCGGCTTCGCGGCGCGATGCCGTCGGAACGCTGCTCGAGCGCCTGCTCTTCCGCGAGCTCTTCGAGTTCCGGTTCATGCAGACCGATCCGAACTTCGCCAACTACCTCTATCAGCCCGCGAGCGGGCGAGTGGTGCTGCTCGACTTCGGCGCGACGCGGCGCTTCGAGGCGTCCTTCGTCGCCAATTTCGCGCGCCTCACCCGTGCGGTGATCGACGGGGATCGCGATGTCGTCGCCCGCGAGGCGACCCGGATCGGCTACCTGGCGGCCGACGACTCTGCGGAACGCCGGCAGGCCGTGGTCGATGTGATCCTGCTGGTCTGCGAGCCCCTGCATCACCGCGGCCGCTACGATTTCCCCGGCTCGAACCTCCCGTCCCGCGTGCGCGACCTCGGGTATGAGCTCGCCATCCGCCGCGGTCTCGTTCGCGCACCGCCGCCGGACACGATCTTCCTGCACCGCAAGCTCGTGGGTTCCTTCCTGCTCCTCGCACGGATCGGCGCGCGCGTCGATGCGCGTTCCCTGGCCCTGAAGTGCTTGGCGAAGTGACCCCGCTACGGGCCCCCGTCAAACCACCTCGCTGGTTCCCGGGGGTTCCGACGTGCTCGATACTTCGCTCATCCCTCCAGCATCGCCTCGATTCGCGCCAGCAGGTCCCCGAGCGGCGCGCTCTTGGGGACCGCGGGCCGGCCGCCGATCTCACCCTGCAGGCGCTTGAGGTCGTGGGCGGCCACGGCGCCGGTGAGGAAGATCAGCGGGATGTGGCGCAGCTCCTCGTCGCCGTACATCGCCGCGGAGACCTGGGTTCCGTTCATCCGCGGCATGTCGAGGTCGCAGAGGACGAGCTCGGGCTGCTCTTCGCGAGCGAGGTCGATCACCTGCTGCGACTCGGTGGTGGAGATGAGGTCGTAGCGCGCGCCGATCTTGGCCTGCAGGTACTCGAGCACCGCTTCGTCGTCGTCGACCACCAGGATCCGTTGCCTCGACATCGGGTCAATCTCCGGATTGGACCCCGGCCTTCGCCGGGGTGACGGGTTGCGCCGAGGTGACGGGTTGCGCCAGCGTGACGGCGCAGCGCCGCCGGTCGTGCGATTCGAGGAGCTTCCACATCACCACGGGAAGGTGACGGATCTCGGCGGCCGGGATCCGGGCCACCGTGCCAACGCCTGTCGACCGCGCTCGCCAGCCCAGCGGCGCCACGCCCAGCACGCCTTCCTCGCCGATGAAGCCGCCCGGCCCGATCGTTTCCGTGCAGCTCGCGGACCAGATCACCTCGACTTCGCCTTCGCGGACGAACCAGAGCGCGGCCTCGGCCGGGGCGATCGTGGCGCCGGCGGCCAGCGGCTCGTCGCGCAGCGACCGCGCAATGCGCTCCAGGTCGACGATCCCGATGCGCTCTCCGAAGAGCCGCGAGGCGCGCAGGAAGCCGGTTTCGTCCCATCGCGACTTCCACCGCCCGTATCGCCCCCCATGGTCGAGGAACACGCGCATTCCGGCGAGCCCGAGGCGCATCGCGCGCACGGGCGAAACGGCCCGCCAGGTGTCGGTGAGCGCGTCGCCGCCCAGCGCCTGCACGCCGAGGAGCGAGCCGCTCGCCACCGCCAGCGGCGCCTCGTGGCCCCGGGCGATCTGCTCGACGCTGCCCGATAGCAGGAGGTACATGTGCCTGGTGGCGCGTCCCTGTCGCAGGATGATGCTGCCCGCGTTGAAATCCGCGATCGGCGAGCGCAGCAGCCCGTTCAGCTCCCCGGGAGTCGCCTCGGGAAAGGCCCGCGCGAGATGCCCGTATGCGTGCTGCCGCAGGTAATCCTGGCCGGAGGGGATGAGCACGTCGACGGCGCCGAAGATCGCGCTCGACCCGACCTTGAGCTGCTCGGGCGTGAACGGCCCGGCGTGGTGGGCGAGGATGATCTTCTCCGATTCGTCGTCCGAGAAATCGCGCGGGTCGCCGTGGATGAGGCCGCCGCCCGCATCGATCTTCTTCACCGTCGCCGGCGTGAGGTACGCCTTCCGCACGGTCTCGAGATAGTCCTGCGGCAGCGTGTCCGCCGCCGGCGGCTTGGCGAGGAGCCGCCGCAGCACGTCGAGCGAGACGATGTCCGCCCAGTGCGCGTACGTCTTGTAGCTCTCCTCGTCGCGCACGCGCACCACGAAGATGTTGTTCTCCACGGGGTGGGGCGAGGGCAGGGGCATGACCTCCATGCCGTCGCAGTCGTTCCACCGGTTCATCTCGAGGTCGCGCACGTCGAAGAGCTCGCCGAACAGCGCCTCGTCGATCGAGAGCAGCGCCGAGAGCTTGCGCATCACCGACTGGCGCACGAGCCGCGTGGAGAAGTACTTCATCGGCCGGCCGCTCGCCAGCAGCGCGGGCAGGCCCGCGAAGTGATCGTCGTGGGAGTGCGTGTGGAAGATGCCCTCGATCTCGCCCACGTCGATGCCGAGGCTCTTGAGCGTCTCGAGGATGTTGGGCCCCGCGTCCATCAGGTAATAGCGACCCTGGTACATGATGATGCTCGCCATGCTCTGGCGGCGCATGTCCCAGCCGTCGCCCTCGCCGCTGTGGACCACGCCGAAGTACTGCGGCTCGATGCGGTGCTGCCCGAGCGTGTAGGGCGCCTCGTAGCATTCCCCGCGGCCGAGGTTCAGGTCGACGACGGTCTTCTGCCCCTGGTAGGCGAGCTCGAACCGGTTGGGCGCGAGCCGGCTCACGGTCACGCCGCCGGAAATCTCCACCGGGCCGTCGCCCACGATCCTCGAGTCGAGCAGGTCCTCGCTCGGGCGGATGCGGCCGAAGGCGAAGGCGAGCTTGAGCGCCATGTGCCGCCGTGCCTCGGTTTCGTCCAGCCCGGCCTCGCGCAGCTCCTGCTCGGAGGCGAGGCCGTAGTTCCCACGATGGATGTAGCGAAGCTGCGCGGCCACCTGCTCCGCGGAGCCCACGAGGATCGGCTTCCTGCCCGTGTTGTTCGGATGGTTGGGGAGGATCATTCCCTGGCGGTAGAGCATCTGGAGCACCGGGAACTCGGCCATGTTCGCGAAGCGGCCGTTCTGCAGCATCAGGTCCGAGAGCAGGATCACGTTCGGCCCCGTCTCGCTCGGCGCCCCCGGCCGCGACTCCTCGGCGATGTGCCCGCGCAGCATCAGGTGCTTCACCACGTCCTCGGGGCTGCCGCACAGGATGTAGAGCCCGGCCTCGGGAACCTGCACCCAGTACACGCCCGCCGTGACCTTCGTCGTGCGCAGGTTGTGCATCGCCTCGCGCACCCGCTCGCGCAGCGCCTGCTGCACCTTGTGCAGGCCGATCTGCTGGCGCACGCGGGCGGCCAGCACGTCGCGCTCCAGGTGCTTGTGGATGTAGTCCACGCCGCCCGCCTCGAAGCCGCGCAGCTCGTCGGCGCCGTCGGTGCGTGCGGTGAGGAAGAGCACGGGGGTGTCGGCGCTGCCATCGGCCTTGAGGCGCCGGCAGAGCTCGAAGCCGTCGATCTCGGGCATGTCCACGTCGACCAGGATGAGGTCGGGCTGCTCGGCGCGCGCCAGCGCCACCGCCCTGGCGGGCAGGTTGGTCGTGACCACCCGGTAGATTGCGCCGAGCTTCGCCTCGAGGTACTGCGTAACGGCGGGATCGTCGTCGATGGCGAGGATGGTGGGCTTGGTGCTCATGGCGTCACCGCGGCCTTGGGCGCCACGCGGACCTTCACGGCATCGAGGTGCGCGCGCACGGCCGCGGTTCGCGCGGCGAGGTCGGCGGTGTCGCCGTCCTGGGCATCGCCCTCGATGGCCTTGCTCTGCCGCGCCGCCCACTTGAATCCGTAGAGCGCGAAGCTGCCGGCGAGGCGGTGCGCGAGGCGCTTGAACGAGGCGCGGTCGCCGGCCTCGAGGGCCCGGGGCATCTCGTCGAGCGCATGGCGGCGCGACTCGAGGAATCCCGGCAGGGTCTGCTCGAGGTCGGGGTCGAGCACGATCTCGTCGGTCTCCGCCACTTCGGCCTGGCCCGCGCCGCCCGATGCGAGGGGCACGGTCGCGCCGGCCAGGATCTGCCAGAGGATCTCGCGCGACGCGGGCTTCACCAGGTACTGGTCGCATCCCGCGGCCAGCGCGCGCCGCACGATCGTCTGCTCGTCGTTGGACGAGATCGCGACGATCAGGATGCGCTTGCGGTGCATGACGTGTTCGATCTCGCGCAGCTTGCGCGCGGCCTCGTAGCCGTCCATCACCGGCATCTCGAGGTCCAGCAGCGCGACGTCCGGCCATTCCTCGAGGGCCGCGTCGACCGCGGCACGGCCGTTCACGGCGATCGAGACCTGCAGCGGGGCGGGCAGGTGGTGCCTGAGGACGACGCGGTTGAACTCGTCGTCGTCGGCGACCAGCACGCGCAGCGCCGGCAGGGCGGGGAGCACGCTCAGGTCGATGGGTTTCGGCGCCAGCTCGCGCTTCGATTTCAGGTCCGTGGCCTCGGCCGCGCGCAACCGCACCGTGAGCGTCGTGCCGGTTTCGTCCGAGGTGCTGAGCGCGACCTCTCCGCCCTGAACGCGCGCGAGCAGGTGCGCCGAGTACGTCCCGTAGCCAAGGCCCGCGCTCTTGCCGGCGGTGGCGTACTTCTGGAAGAACCGCGCGCGCACGGCCTCCGGTACCGCGCCGGCGTTGTGCACGCGTACGTACGCCCACGAGCTCTCGCGCTCCAGCCCGATCGACACCTCCGTGTTCTCGGGCGCCGCCTCGATCGCGTTCTTCACGAGGTTGGCGAGGATCGAGTAGCAGAGCAGCTCCTCCGCGTACGCGCTCGCCAGCCCGCTGCCGGCCACCTTTACGAACACGTGCTTCGACGCGGCCTGGCTCTGCAGGTCGGTCGCGACCTTCGCGGCGACCTCGCCGAGGTCCACCACCTGGGGCCGGAAGTCGTAGGTGCCTTGCTCCATGCGGAAGAGGTCGAGCGACAGGTTCACCATGTCCAGGATGCGGTAGCCCGCGCGCTCGACCGTGGCGAGGAGCTGCGCGTCGTCGGTGGAGAGCTTCGTGTTCTCGCGCAGCATGCGCGAGACTGCGATCACGCTGTTGATCGGCGTCTTCAGGTCGTGGCGCGACATCCGCTCGACCTCCTCGCGCAGCCGCACGCTCGCCTTGAGCTCCTCCTCGGCGCGCTTCTGCTCGGTGATGTCCGTGTACGTCGTGACGAAGCCCGCGCCGCCCGGGAGGGGCTGCCCGCGGATCGCGAGCACCGTGCCGTTGGGCCGGGCGCGCTCGAAGTAGTGCGGCTCGAACTTGCGCGCCAGCTCGAGTCGGGTTCGCACCTGCTCCTCGAGATCGCCTGGCCCGTACTCCCCGCGCCCGGCGTTGTAGCGGAAGACCCTCTCGAGGGTGGGGCGATGCGCGAAGAGGTCGGCGGGAAAGTCGAGCAGCTCGAGGAACTTCCAGTTGAACGCCATGATCCGCAGGTCCTTGTCGATCATGGTGATGCCCTGGTCGATATTCTCGAGCGTGGTCTCGAGGATCGACTTCTGGCGCGCGAGCTGGCCCTCGAGGGCGCGCTGCTCGGTCACGTCCATGCTCACGCCCACCACGCCGACCGGACGCCCCTCGGTGTCGACCAGGGCGCGCCGGGTGTTCAGGTAGATGCGGCCCTTCCGGCGCCGCTCGATGGGCTCGAGGGGATTGTCGGGCCCGCGGGCGAGCGTCTCGCGGTCGAGTTCTTCCGCCCTGCCGGCGAACTCCACCAGGTCCGGGTCGTCCTTCCACCCCTCCAGCTCGATGAAGCGCTTGCCGATCACGTCCTTGCGCTCGACGTCGTAGAACTCCTCCCACGCCTTGTTCACCTGCACGTGGCGCGACCCGGTGTCGCGCACCACGACCGAGACGGGAAGCGCCTCGATCACCTCGGTGATGAACTTGTTGCGGTCGCCGAGCCGGCGCTCGTACTGCTTGAGCGCCGTGATGTCGGTATTGGTGCCGATGAGCCCGATCACGTTGCCGTCGCCGTCGCGAAGCACCGCCTTGCGGACGAGGAGCCACTGGGGATTGCCGTCCGGGCCGGTGCGCAGGGTCTCGGTCTCGCTCCAGCCGCGGCGCTTGGCGACGAGCTGCATGTCCACCGTGTGGTGCCGCTCCGCTTCCGGGGAGTGGAAGATCTCGACGACGGTGCGGCCCAGCGCCTGCTCGCGCGGCACGCCGATCAGCTTCACCCACGCGTCGTTCACCGTGACGTAGCGCCCCTCCTTGTCCTTCACCGAGATCGCGTTCGGGTTCTCGTCGATCACCGCGCGCGTGAGCGCCATCTGGTCGCGCAGCCGCTGCTCATGCGCGTGGCGCTCGGTCGTGTCGATGCTGGCGACGAGGAGCCCCACGATGTTGCCGGCGGCGTCGGCCATGACGGTGCGCGTCTGGGTGTAGCGCCGCCCGTTGAATTCGATCTCGTCCATCCGGGGCGGCGCGCCGGGCCCGCGTTCGAGCGCGGCATGGTCGAGCGCGAGCACGTCGCGGGCCACCTCGGGTGGGAGTCGCTCCCCGACGGTGATGCCGACGGCCTGGTCCCTGGGGCCGAACCACCGCTCCCACTGGCGGTTCACGAAGAGGTACTTGCCGGTGGTGTCGCGCAGCGTGAGGGCGACCGGGACCGAGTCGAGCACGTCCGCGGTGGCCATCATCTCGAACGCCGGATCGATTCGCATGGAGCCTCCCTCCCCCGGGCGCAATGATCTCACTGTCGGGCGGCCGGCGCATCGGGTGCGCGTGGGTGCGGCGGGATGTTGGGCGAGCAGGCGCGCCGCCGCATCCGGATACCCCAGCGCCCGCCCAGCTCGCCTAACGCAGCGCCAGCTCCGCCTCGATGAACGCCCTCAGCTGCCGCTGCCCGCCCTCGTCGAGCTGCCGATTGAGTCGGCGCGGGAATCCGTTCCGCAGCTGCCCGGCCGTGAGCGTCGACGACCACTCAAGCGCATCGAGGTTGTAGATCTTGAGTGCCGCCGGAAGCGACGTAGGCAGTGAGGCGATGTGGCACTTGCCGCAGTGCGTGCGGGCGTAGTCTCGCACTTGATCCCGAACCACCTGGAGCTCGGAGGGCGCCAGCGCGTTGGGCTCGAACGCCGGGAGTCGAGTAGCGCATCCGGCGAGGACGGCCGCCAGGCCCACCAGCCCAACCAAGCCCACACTCGAAGTTCGCGCACTCATGCACGCACTATACGACCATAAGCGGATCACGAACGTGGGCGTACGGCGGCTGCGTCGTGAGCCGCGCGTCCTCGACCGCGCCGCCGGCGGTGAAGTGGTAGAGGCTCTGCCACGCGTTCCCGTGCAGGCCGAGCAGGGCGTGCATCTCGTCGTCGAAGTAGCAGCCGATCCCCGTGGCGCGGATCCCGGCGGCCTCGGCCTCGAGATACAGCACCTGGCCGAGCATCCCGCACTCCCAGTAGAGCGTCCGATAGCGCCAGGGCTCGGCCGTCGCGATCTCGTAGTGGGCGAGCATTCCCAGCGCGAAGCAGGAATCGGCGGCGATCTCCTGGTGGCAGCAGATCTGTCGCGCCACCGCGCGCAGGTCGTGGGGGAGGAGCAGGTAGAGCGGCAGCTCGGGCGGACCGACCTTGCGCCACAGCGACTCGGGCCGGAGCGAGGCCTTGAGCGCGTCGAGCGCGTTCGGATCGCGCACGAGCACGTAAAGGCCCGGATCGAGCCCGTCCACGCGATGCACCATGATCGCGGGGTGCACCGCGGCCGGCCACGGCCATGCGCACCACGGTGGCGCGCCCGGCCGTGGCAGGGTCGCGTCGAGCATGGCGAAGAAGGCATCGGCGGAGATGCGCGTCGCGCCGTCGAAGCTCACGGCACTCCTGCGCTGCCGGATGATCTGCGCGGCCGACAAGTCGCGCTCCGGGCGGCCCGCCGTTTCGTGGATCGCGGTGAACGCGCTCGCGGGCTCGCAATCCAGCTCCGCCTTGACGGTGAGCCCATGCACCTTCCCGATGTCGGCCCACTCGAGGTGATCGGAGCTCAGTCGATTGGCCTTGCCATGCCAGCTCGATGGCGCCGGCGGAAGTCGCGCGGGGGCGAGCTCGTCGGCCGAGATCCACAGGAGGCAATCTGGCGCCTCGGCTTCGAGCGGGACCGGGTCGTCGCCCAACCCGAGCAGCGCGGCCACGCGCGCGTCGCCGGGCGCTGCGAGCAGGCGCGCCCGCCAGCCCAGCGCCGCGGCCGCGTAACTCACCGCGGCGATCGCGTGGCCGCAGTCGTGCTGGCAATAGCGGAACGCCCGCATGCCGTACTTCCAGGCCTCGCGCCAGGCGATGCTCGTGAGCCCCACGAGGACCCCCGGCAGCTCGATCGCGCCGTCCCATTGCCCGCGGCGCTCGAGCGCATGGTCGCAGCTCACGTAGTGATGCACGCCGGCCGCGATGCCTGGCACGCCGCCCGTCACCAGGTAGCCCTCCGTGGGATGGAGGTTGCCGCTCGAGGGATTGCAGCGCAGCGCCCAGGTGGTCTCGCCATAGGCCTTCCATGCCGACAACCCGAGCGAGAGCTCGAAGAGGGTCGCGATCGAATCGAGGCCGAGAGGGTGCGGCACGGGCAGCCGGCCGCGGCGCAGCGCGTCGTAGCGCGTGTCGAGATGGTCGGCGCGCAGCGGCAGCTCGATGCGCTCGGCGCCTTCATAGCGGCGGAAGGGATTCGGCTGGTTGGCCCAGTCGAGCCGGCCGGGCCCCGGCGCGTACCGCTCCAGGCGGTGCTTGCTGCGCTCGTGGTAATCCCGGAGCGAGTATGCGGCCATGAGTGCGATGATAGCGGGCCGTCACGGCGGTTCCGGCGGCGGACTGAAACCGACACGAGATAACGCTGCCCAACCCCTCATGACGCGCCGCCTTACCCCCTTGCCCCTGGTTGCCGCGGCTATTCTGGCCGGTGGGTGCGGCATCGTTTCGTCACCGGCCACGGCGGTCGAGGTGCCACCGCCCGTGGCCGTCGAGGCGCCGGTGGCCAACACCGTCGAGGCGCCACCGCCGAAGACCATCGCGCCGGCGGCTTCGCGTCCCACCATCGCGCCAGCGCCAAAGGCGCCGCCGAAGGCGGAAGCCCGTCCCGCTACGCAGGTCTCCCGCCCGGCGCCGAACGCATCGCCAACCGTCAGCGCCCCTGCGCCTGCGCCGCCACTGGATCTGAAATCCCTCGAGCAGCGGCTCAAGGAAAGCAGCGCGATCGGCGTGCTCACCAAGTTGTCGCTGAAAAACCAGGTGGACGACCTGGTGACGAGGTTTCGCGCCTTTCATGGCGGGCAGCGGCCGCCCGGTCTCGTCGAGCTTCGCCCCTCGTTCGACCTGCTGGTGATGAAAGTGCTTTCGCTGCTCCAGGACAAGGATGCCGGGCTCGCGAAAGACATCGAAGCCTCGCGCAGCGCCATCTGGCAGGTGCTGACCGACCGCGACAAGCTCGCGAGCCACTCCTGAGGAGCCGCCATGAGACCGATCGCCGTCGCCATCTTCTCCGCCTGCGTGGGGGTTTCGCTCGCCGCCATCGCCGCGGACGATCCCAAGCAGCGCCAGGACCTCACCGCCGTCATCGCGCTGAACGGCAAGCCGTGCGGAGAAGTGGTGAGCTACGTGGTCCAGGGCGACAGCGACTTCATCGCCACCTGCAAGGACGGCAACCGTTATCGCGTCCACGTGAAGGACGGGCGCGTGGTGGTGGAGAAGAGGTAGCGACGACTACCGGAACTCCGATGCCCAAAGTACGCGTCAACTCGTTCGCCATCTCGCTGGACGGCTACGGCGCCGGCCCCGACCAGAGCCTGGAGAACCCGCTCGGTCGCGGCTGTGAGTCGCTGCACCACGCGTTCATTGCCACCCGCACGTTCCAGCGCCTATACGGCAAGGGCGAAGGCACGACGGGCATCGACGACCAGTTCGCGGCCCGGGGCATGGCGAACCTCGGCGCCTGGATCCTCGGCCGCAACATGTTCGGCCCGGTGCGCGGCGCGTGGCCCGACGAGTCGTGGCGCGGATGGTGGGGCGAGGAGCCGCCGTACCGTGTCCCGGTCTTCGTCCTCACGCACCACGCGCGAGCGTCGTTCGAGATGAAGGGCGGCACGGTCTTTCATTTCGTCACCGGCGGCATCGAGGAGGCGCTCTTCCGCGCGAAGGAAGCGGCCGGCGATCGCGACGTGCGCATCGGCGGCGGCGCGGCGACGATCCGCCAGTACCTGGAGGCGCGCCTCATTGACGAGATGCACGTCGCGATCGCGCCCGTGCTCCTCGGCACGGGCGAACCGCTGCTGGAAGGCATCGACCTGCTGAAGCTGGGCTACCAGGTGACCGAGCACACGCCTTCGGAGGGCGCGACGCACGTGGTGTTCACGAGGCGGTAGTCCGACGCCCCGCTTGATGTCCCGGTTCTCAGTTCACCGGTGAAGTCGGCGGGGCCATGGGGTTGTGCGGCATCGGCTTGGCAAGGACACGCGGCTCGATAAATCGGCTCTTCAGCGCGGGCGATACGAGCTCGGGCGGATCGGGCCGGGCGCCGACCAGCTCGAGCGGGGCACCCCCCTCCGTCTTTCGGGCCTTCTCCACGTCGTCCGCGCGATTCGGAGACACGTGCATGTACGCGAGACGGACGACCTGGTTCCAGACCTTCTCCGAGTCCGGGTACTTTTCGCCCATGGTCTGGGTGGCAGCGCAGTAACGTCCGAGATCGACGACCTTCCCGGTCGCGATGGTGAATCGGTGCGAGTAGTCCTTCCGGGGCCTGTACTTGATCCTCTTCCCGAGCGGCTCCGTAGACTGCATCTCGAAGCGATACATTTCCCATTCGCCCGCGGCCAGCATCGCGGATCTCACGACGAACCTGCCGGTCTGGTCGGTGTAGTCCCACTGGCCGAACGCGGCCCCGCTGGGATTGAAGTGCGCGCTCCCATCGACCTTGCGGAACGACAGGACGGGATATTCCGCCGCGGACCGGGTGCAGATGCCTACCGCGACAAGGACGCGGCCGGTCGGCTCCTGGGCCGGCGTTCCGAGCGATGTTGCCAACATCGCGAGTCCCGCGAGAACCGCGTTGCGTCGTGTGTTGTTCATTGTGGCGAATGATAGCCGGACTGGGATATACGGCAGCACTTGCCCGAACACCCCCATCGTCTGCCGCCCGAGCGACACGGGCACCGCCTACGCGGGTGCGACAACTATGTCGAATTCGGCCGCCGCCATTCGACTACCCGGTAAGCTGGCCGCCGGCCGGCCGCGTCCACGGAGGAATACCGCAATGGAATCAAAACTGAAGCGCTACATGGCCGTCTTCACCGGCAACCCGGCGGCGTTCGAGAAATGGCAGCGCGAGAACCCCGATCCGAAGAAGCGCGAGGCGATGGAGCGGGAGGGCATGCAGGCCTGGATGAAGTGGGGCGAGACCCACGCGAAGGTGATCGTCGACAACGGCGGGCCGCTGGGCCGCACGAAGCGGGTCACGCGCGACGGCATCACGGACATCCGCAACAACCTCGCGGGCTACACCGTCGTGCAGGCGGAGTCTCAGGAGGCGGCGGCGAAACTCTTCCTCAACCACCCGCACTTCACCATCTTCCCGGGCGACGGCGTGGAGATCATGGAGCTCCTGCCGATACCCGAGATGCCGTGACCAACCGCCGGCGTGGGCAGCCACGCCGGCCTGATCCAGTTCAGTTGGTCACTGGGCCCAGCTGTTGCCGGATCTCGTTCACGACGAACCTCACGCCTTGCACGTGGCTCGCCTCCCGGCCGGCGCGGCGGACCTGACCATGCGTGGCCAGGTAACCGCTCAGGTTCACCACCTGGTCCCGGGTCTCGACGACGACCCGGCCGGAGAGCTCGGTATTGCGCGAGAGGACATTCATCACGTCGGCCTGGATGCGCTGGTCCACGAGGCGTTGCTCGGTGACCGTGATCGAGGCGGCGCTCGCCACGAGCGCGGTTGTCATGACGGCTGCACCAAGGAGCAGGCGGGAGAGGGGCTTCATCGTTCCTCCACTGGACGGGTTGGGGGCCAGTCCATTGGAATCCAGCGCATCGACAGCGTCCGTAGCGGTGCGTTACCCGAGTGACCAACTCTTGTCGATTCGACATTCGGCGCCGCGCCGGCACACGCGCCAGATACTTCGTCACAAATCTCACAACCGCGCATCGAACGTGAACGGCTCCGGGTACGTCACCATGATCTTGGCGATGTCCGCATGCCCGGGATTCAGCAGCACGCAGTATTCCTGCGGCACGAGCACGGAAGGCACGACGAGGGCGGCCGATCCTGCGCCGCGCTGCCATTCCGACCCGAGCGCCTGGGTGGAGGCACGGGGCTCGTCGCTCCTCCAATCGCGCGGCAAGCCGGCGGCGTCGAGCCGCATCGCGAGGTCTTCGGGAATCTCGATCTCGAAGGTGACGAACTCCATCCGCCGCTCCGCACCGCCGTAGTGCGCGAGTGACTCCAGGGCTGCCAGTGCGCGCGTGTGCGCGGCGTACACCATCGGAATCCCGGGGAAGTTCCAGCGCCCGCCGTAGGCGCGAGCGCCTTCACCGGAAAAGGCTGTGAGCACGTGCCTTCTCTTGACGATGCGAAACGCCTGCATCAGGTGAAGACGCCGTGCTCCATTCTTCCGAGGAGCGCTTCCACGGCCCGGGACCCGACGTCCGTCTGCGCGAGCTCCAGGGGAACCGCCCCGCCCAGCGCCCGCTGCGGGGACTTGAGCCAGCGGGCGGCGGCGGGCGCATCCTCCAGCACTTCGGCCGCGATCGCGTAGAGCCTCGCGGACCGCACCAGCCGATCGCCGCTCACCGGATCGAGGTGCGAGGTCGCGGGATCCAGGCGGGCAACGGTCCGGGGGCTCACCCCGAGGACCGAGGCGAGCTCCTCGTTGGTGAGGCCCAATGCCGCCTTGAACGCGATCGCCGAAGCGGCGGGCAGCCCCGAGCGAATGCGGGCGACCCATTCATTGGTGGTGGCAGGTTCGGAGGCCATTGCTGCCTTGCCGCCGAGCACGCTGGCAAGCGGGTACATGGTGCAGGCTCAAGAGCCAAGTGACGTACCACAATATGCCAAATGGCGCAACCTGTCAAGGTGCCGCGCGGTAGGCCTAGTCCGGATCCCGAAGCCAAAGTCCCAGCACGAACCCCACGACCGCCGCCGCACCGATCAGCGGCCACGGATTGTCGTGCACGTAGGTGTCGGCAGCCTTCGCGGCGGCCGTCGTCTTCTCCACCGCGGTGTCCTGGATGGCGCGCAGTCGCTCCTTGGCCACGCCCAGCCGCGCCTCCACCGATGCGCGCATCGCCTCGGCCTTCTCGCCGGGAATGTCGCGGACCGCCTTGAGGAGTCCCTCGGCGTCCGCCACTACCTTCGAGAAATCGTCCAGCAACTGCTGCTTTGCGACATGCACGTTGGATTCCATGGCTACCCCGCCTTTCTCACTGCCGTGTGCGCGGCCTCGAATGCACGGCTCTCGTCGTGGTTGTACTTCTGGTAGGCCCCATTGAAGGCCTTGAGAAAAGCCTCCTTCTGATGGCCGTCGTACTGGTCGGTCTCCTCCCTGGGCAGGTCCTGGATGGTGCGATAGCGTACGAGCCGCCGGCGCGCGGTGAATGCGATCGGGATGGTCGTGAGGATGCCGATCGCCAGCAGCGCGAGGCCCAGCTTCTTGCGATGCGCCTCCTTGAGGTGGCTGCTGGCGAGCAGCCCGATGCCCGCTCCGGCCATTCCGCGGGTGGCGGCGACGAATGCGATCTCCGGGAAGGTGACTTTGAGGTTTCGGATGGAGGCCTCCAGGCGTCTGTCTCAGGTGAGACTCGACGCGATGAAGGCCGTTCCGCGGCATCACGGCGGCGTGTCGGGATTGTCCGGCACGGCCGGCAACGAATAGCCACGACCCGGTCCGAGCAATCCATGTTCCGGAGCGTCGCCGGCATCCGACGGTCGAAGCGGGATGCCCGCCTCCGGCCTCCAACCCGACCGCGCATTGCTCACTCTCCAGCGATTGCTGGAGATTCCCGGCGCGGATCTCGCCAGCGCCCTGGTCCATGCCTCCAATGCCTTGTCGGACGCGCTCGCCGCGGACAAGGTCGACGCGTTCCTCTACCAGGAGTCGCGCGACTCGCTGGTGGCGGTGGGCGTCAGCACGCAGCCGCTATCCAGCCTGGAAAAGAGCCTGGGCCTCGACGTGCTGCCGATCTCCAACGGGGGCAGGGCGGTCGAGGTCTTCAAGACCGGCAAGGTGTTCCGGACCGGTGACGCGCAGTCCGACGAGGAGGAGCTGCGCGGCATCCGCGAGGGACTCAAGATCCAGTCCGCCTTGGCCGTGCCCCTCTACATCGGCTCGAAGCTGCGCGGCGTCGCGTTGATCGTCTCGCTCAGGCCCGACTTCTTCACCGAGGCCGACGAGGCGTTCGTGAAGGCTGCCGCGGCGTGGGTGGGTGTGGTCGCGCACCGCGCCGAGCTGATGGAGGAGATCGGGGGCAATGCGCTGGAGCAGGGGCGGCGCGCCGTGGCCGAGGAGCTGGTGACCGTCCTCGCCCACGATGTGCGCAACTACCTCGCGCCCATCTCCAGCCGGCTCTACTTCCTTCGCCAAAGGGCCGAGCAGCGTGGCGACACCGAGAGCCGGGACCAAGCCGACATGGGCATTCGAAGCGTCTCGGGGCTGACCAAGCTGGTCGCCAACCTGCTCGACGTGGAGCGCATCGACCGCGGGCTCTTCGATCTCGATGTCGAGCCCATCGACCTCGCCGAGATCGCGCGTGAAGCGGCCGCGATGCTGTCGCGCGCCGACCAGCAAGTCCTCGTCAACGCGTCGAAGTCGGCCGTGGTCGCCGCGGATCGCGCGCGGCTGCGCCAGTGCCTGGACAACCTCATCTCGAACGCCATCGGCCACTCGCCCCGCAGCGCGCCGGTGAATGTCTTCGTCGAGGAGCTCACCAATGGAGACACGCGGTGCGCGCGCCTCCAGGTGATCGACGAGGGCCCGGGCGTTCCGCAGGAGATACTGCCGCACATTTTCGAGCGCTTCGTGAGCGGCCGGACGAAGACGGGCGGCGTGGGCCTGGGTCTCTATCTCGCCAATCGCATCGCGAAGGCCCACGGCGGCCGCATCGATGTGCAGTCGTCCCCGGGCAAGGGCTCCCGCTTCACGCTTAGCCTGCCGTCGTACCTGCCCCAGGCAAGCGCATCGCCGTAGCGCACAAGGCCGGGCGGCCGCAACGCCGTTCAGCCTGATCCTGGAGGTGGGGAAGCAACGCCGCGCCGCCGTGCCAGCTTGCTCCCGACGATCGCGGCGACGAGCTGGGGTAGCGACAGCACCGTCATGGCGATGATCGCAAGCGGCCAGAGCGACAACGACCCGCCGCCCAGGATCATCGCGATCGACTGGCCCACCGCCATGCTCAGGACCCAGCGCCACGCCTTGGCCGGATACACGTACGCGAGGGCGAAGGCCACCACGCACATGAGGGGGATGCCGGCGACGAAGTAGAGGCTCGAATCCCAGGGCTCGCGGCGGCCGCCCAGCTTCGCGACCACGAGGCAGATCACGAGGCCGGCCAGCAGCGACACGACGTAGGGGACCGTCGTCCCGCCAGGTCGCTGGGCAGGCGCATTCATTGGGGGTCGTGTCTCCATGGGTCGGCAGTGTAACCCAGGCATATCAGCCACATAACCCGTGCTACACTGGTTATGTGTGAATAGCTGAAGCGGGTCCAACCATGGCCAACGTCACCCTATCCATCGACGACGCCCTCCTCCAGGCCGCCCGTGTGCGCGCCGTCAAGGAGGGAACGAGCGTGAACGAGATCTGCCGGCGGGCGATCGAAGTCTATGCGCGCCGCCAGGACGACCGCCTCGCGCGCTATCTCGAGCTGCGCGACCGGATCGACGCCGATCCTGGCGTGTCCGGCAAACAGCTCCCCCGGATGAGCCGCGAACAGCTCTACGACGAGATGCTCGCCGAGCGCACACGGAAGCGATGAGGCGCTTCTTCGACACCAACGTGCTGGTCTACGCGCATGGGCGCGATGATCCGGTCAAGCGCGACCTCGCGCGGGCAAGCATCGACGAAGCGACTGCCGAGGACGGCTTCGTCGTCAGCACCCAGGTGCTGGCGGAGTTCTACAGGACCGCCGTGCGCCTCAAGGTGATGGGACCGGCGCAGGCGCGGGAGCTGGTTCGTGTCTGGAGCGAGCACGACACCGTCGTGCAGACTCCGGAGCTGCTTCTTCGCGCCATCTCGCTGCACCAGGACCACTCATTGGCTTTCTGGGACGCGATGATCGTTCAAGCGGCCCTGGAATCCCGGTGCGACTTGATAATGACCGAGGACATGCAGCACGGAAGGCGCTTCGGTGACCTGGAGATCGTCAATCCCTTCATCGCGCCACGCGCCCACGAGCCACGTGCCGCGGCCTACAGCGCTGGTCGGGGGCGCAAGCGCAGCCGGGTTCTCAAACCACCTCAATGGTCCCGGGGTACGCGGCCAGGCGTGCGTCGGAGGTGATCAGGGCCATCGGCTCGACGATCGCCTGGGCGACGAGCATCCGATCGAATGGATCGGCATGGATGGGGGGCAGGGCCGCGAGCGCCACCGCGTGCTCGCCGGCGACGGGGAGCTCATGGAATCCGTTCGCTTCGAGCGCGTCGCGGATCGCCGCGGTATCTGCAACGAAGTCCTCCCGGCCCCGCGCGGACTTGATCGCGATCTCCCACAGGCTGGCGGCGCTGTAGAAGAACTGGTGCCGGCCGTCGCGGAAGAGGCGCGCCACGCGAACCGGCAGCTTCCGGGAACCGTAGACGTTCCAGAGCAGCAGTTGCGTGTCAACCAGGAAGCGGCTCATTTGCGCTTGCGCCCTGGACCGGCCGCCGGAGCCCCGGTGAACAGGCCTTCGATCTCCTGCTCCAGCATCGTGTTGAAGTCGTCCGGGACAGGAGCTCGAGCCTTCAGGCCGCCGATCTTTACGGGCTTGCGCGCCCCTTCGATGGGCACGAGCCGTGCGGCCGGACGTCCTGCCTTCGCAATGATGATCTCCTCGCCGGCCTCGACGCGCTCGATCAGGCGGGAGAGATGGGTCTTCGCTTCGTGGATGTTTACGGATTTCATCGGACTTGACTAAGTCTAGTCCACTGGGGCTGGACTTGGCAACCGCAAGGACTACAATCCCCGCATGACAAGGGACGTCCTTCCGCCCGCCGTGCGCCAGGCTTTGGAGCGTGGCAACAAGATCGAGGCGATCAAGCATCTGCGCAGCATCACCGGCCTGGGCCTGAAGGAGGCGAAGGACTGGATCGAATCCTACGAGCGCGGCGAGCAGCCCCCGGTGCCGACTTCGGCCGAGGCGCATCCCCAAGGTCGCGATCCCAATGCCTCCTTCACCCTCACGAAGGAGGCGTTCGACGCGCTCAAGCGCGGCAGCACGATCGAAGCGATCAACATCGTCCGCGATCGGACCGGCGTGGGCCTTGCCGAGGCGAAGGGCATCGTCGAGATGATCCAGAAGGCGATGCCCGACGTGGCGGACGGTCCGCCGCCGACGCCGACCGCCGCGAACGTCCGCCCCGGCCGGGGCCTCGCTCCCGGGCAGGTCGAGGAGAGCGGCGGCGCCGGCAAGTGGCTGGCGCTCATCGCAGTCGTTGCGCTCGTCGTGATCGCGGCGCTCTACGTCTGACCCGAGGGGTCTCTCTGGGATCCACCGAGCAGTTCGTCGAGAGCGACGTCCCCTCGCGGCTCGACGCGCTGCCGTGGACGCGATTCCATACGCTCGTCGTCGTGGCGCTCGGCATCACGTGGATCCTCGACGGACTGGAGGTCACGCTCGCGGGCGCAGTCTCGGGCGCGCTCAAGGAGAGCCCGGCGCTGCGGCTGACCGATGCGAAGGTGGGGCTCTCGGCGACCGGATACCTCGCGGGCGCAGTACTCGGCGCGCTCCTCTTCGGCTGGCTCGCGGACCTCTACGGCCGCAAGCGCCTCTTCTTCGTGACGCTCGGCGTGTACATCGCCGGAACGGCGATGAGCGCGGTCTCGCCGGACTTCACGATCTTCGTGCTCTCGCGCTTCATCACCGGCGCGGGCATCGGCGGCGAGTACGCGGCGATCAACTCCGCCATCCAGGAGCTCATCCCCGCGCGCTACCGGGGCCGCACCGACCTCGCCATCAACGGAAGCTTCTGGGTGGGCGCGGCGTTCGGGGCGGTGGGCTCGAGCATGCTGCTCGCGCCCGGGACGCTTCCTCCGGACATGGGATGGCGCGCGGCGTTCGGGATCGGCGCGGTGCTGGGCGTGGGCATCCTCTTCCTGCGGGGTTTTCTGCCGGAGAGCCCGCGCTGGCTCCTGTTGCACGGGCGGAAGGAAGAGGCCGAGGCGATAGTTGCTGCGGTGGAAAGGCAGGCCGGTCGACCCTCTCCCAAGGGAGAGGGAGTGCTGCGCCTTCGTATCCGCACCCGCTCGACGAACTTCATCGACCTGGGCCGCAGCCTCTTTCACCTCTATCCGCGCCGCGCCACGCTGGGCCTCGTGCTGATGGCCTCGCAGGCGTTCTGCTACAACGCGATCTTCTTCACCTACGCGCTCGTCCTGGGCCGCTTCTACTCGATCCCGTCCGATCGCGTGGGCCTGTACCTGCTGCCGTTCGCGGTGGGCAACTTCCTCGGTCCCCTGCTGCTCGGCCGCTACTTCGACACGGTGGGCCGGCGCGTAATGATCTCCGCCACGTATGGAGTGGCCGGACTGCTGCTGGGGCTCACGGCCATCCTCTTCGTGGCGGGGCACCTCGACGCGGTCACGCAGACCGTCGCATGGACCATCGTCTTCTTCTTCGCCTCCGCGGCGGCCAGCTCCGCGTATCTCACGGTCGGTGAATGCTTTCCCCTCGAGGTGCGTGCCTTGTCGATCGCGTTCTTCTATGCGCTCGGGACGGGGATCGGTGGGGTGATGGCCCCGTGGCTCTTCGGCGTGCTGGTGGGCACCGGCGAGGCGAGCGCGGTCGCGTGGGGCTATGCCCTCGGCGCCGTGCTGATGCTGGCCGCCGCGGGCGTGGCCCTCTGGCTCGGCGTCGATGCAGAATGCAAACCGCTGGAAACGGTCGCGCCGCCGCTTTCGAAGGTGGACCGGTAACGGCTGGCATCGGAGAGCCTCATACTGCGCGGGTGATTTCCCGCCCGGCCTCGACCGCCGCCCTCGTCCTCTTCATCGCCTTCGCGTGCAACATGGTCGGCCGCGGCATTGCGGACTCGTTCATGGTGTTCGTGCTGCCGCTCTCCGAGGAGTTCGGCTGGAAGCGGGCCCAGGTCTCGAGCGTCTATTCGGCCTTCCTCGTCGTGACGGGGCTTGCCGCGCCGCTCACGGGGATGATGATCGACCGTTGGGGGCCGCGGGTCGTCTATCCATTGGGCATGCTGCTGCTGGCATCGGCGTGCCTCGTCTCCGCCAACCTGTCGGCCCTCTGGCAGTTCCAGCTCTGCATCGGGCTCGCGGCGGGCCTGGGCGTGTCGATGCTCGGCATGGTGCCGGCCTCGATGCTCATCAGCCGATGGTTCCGCGACCGCATGAGCACGGCCATGGGCGTGGCGTACGCGGGATTCGGCACCGGCACGATCCTGGTGGTGCCGCTCGCGCAGCGCTCGATCGAGCTGCAGGGCTGGCGCGACACGTACACGGCGATGGGTGTGGCGACGCTGGTCCTGATACCGCTCCTCCTCCTGCTGCCCTGGCGACGTATCGCAGGCGACAGGTCGCCTCGAGTGAAGACGGATCCGGAACCCTCCGCAGCGCGCACCTCGCTCCTCAAGGCCGTGCGCACGCGCGAGTACTGGCAGATCGTCCAGCTCTTCTCGTTCACCTCGATCACGACGTTCTCGGTGATCACGCAGGTGGTGCCGTTCCTGGTGCAGTCGGGCCTGTCGCCCCTGGCCGCCGCGTCCGCGTTCGGCACGGCGGGGCTGCTTTCGATCTTCGGCATCATGACGTCCGGATGGGCGGCGGATCGATTCGGCTTCCGTGGCGCCGCGACCGTATCCTTCGTGGCCACGTTCCTCGGCATCGTGAGCCTGCTTGCCTTCTCCTGGACGCCCGCACCGTGGCTGGTGATCGCCTTCGTGGTCTGTTTCGGGTCTGCCATGGGCGCGCGCGGCCCGATCGTCTCGAGCCTCGCCGCGCGGCATTTCGGGGGCGCCGCATTCGCCACGATCTACGGGACGATGTTCGCGTGGATGTCGGTGTCGGGAGCGCTGGCCGCCTTCATCGCCGGCTGGCTCTACGACGTGACGGGCGGATACCGCGCAGGTTTGTTCTTCTCGATGGCGGCCGTGCTCGGCGCGATGGCGCCGTTCTGGACGTCGCGGCCGATCACCGAAGTGCGAGCTCAGCCTCGATGAATGCCTTCAGCTCGCGCTTGGCCGTGGCCTAACCCTGGCCGGTCACGCTCGCGGCGACGTTGGCGGTGATGGCGGCGAAGAAGCTGACGGTCACGAAGACGAAGAAGGCGGTGATCATTTGCGGCTCCTGGTGGGTGGTGCGTTCTCGATGGACCCACTTTAGGCAGCCGCG
>Ga0307505_10000776_pt1 | contig 31493 bp, 25 predicted proteins | sample 23_S_MG_FD_202183 | JGI IMG/M metagenome (GOLD analysis project Ga0307505, IMG submission 202183) | Soil microbial communities from Populus trichocarpa stands in riparian zone in the Pacific Northwest, United States - 23_S | ecosystem: Environmental > Terrestrial > Soil > Riparian zone > Trees... | reverse complement strand
CGGGCGGACGGCTCGGGTTTATCACGCCCCTCACCCACAATTTCTGCGAAGGCTGCAACCGCGTGCGCGTGACCTGCACCGGCACACTCTTTATGTGTCTCGGTCAGGAGGATGCCGCCGACCTGCGCGCGCCGCTGCGTGCGTCGGAGTCCGACGCGCTCCTGCAGGCGGCGATCGAAGAAGCGATTGCGCGCAAGCCGAAGGGCCATGACTTCGTCATCGATCGCCGCACGAAGCGGCCGGCCGTCTCCCGCCACATGAGCATGACGGGCGGCTGACCCTTGAAGACGCGGCGCTGGTTCTTGGCCGGTATCGTGGCGATAGCGGCAACGTCAGCGCAGGCGGAAGCATGGCAAAGCTACCGCAATGAGCGCTTCGGCACGTCAATCGAATATCCGGAGCGTTTCCTGCCCGGCGACCCGCCGGAGAACGGCGACGGCCTCGGCTTTGTCAGCGCAGACGGCGCGAGCTTTTCCGTGTGGGGCGGACACAACGCGCTCGATCACGATGTGCAGGAACTGGAGCGCTTCGTCCGCGGCTACCTCCCCGATGGCGCAAAGGTCATCTATGCCGCGCGCGGCGCCAACTGGTTTACGATTTCCGGTGTGGCAGGCGACTCGATCTTCTACGAGCGGCACCTCATTTCTCATACCGGACAGATCGTCAACGGCTTTTCCATCCACTATCCGAGCGCGCTGAAGACGCCGTACGATGCGGTGGTTGCGCGCATGGCGAAATCGCTCCGTCCCGGCCGCGGCGACGACACGGAAGGAACTCCCTAGACGCGCGGCTCTGGCGCGTCTCCCCAAGCGGCACCCTATGAGCATGACGAGCGGCCGAGGCATGCGGCCTCTGCGATTCCGGGCCAGGATGTTTCCGATGTAGAGTACCGCTGACCGTCGCCTGGCGGTTTTCTGTTCTGCCTCTCCCGGACTTTTCCGATGGCCAACACTTCCGCGAATATTCGCGGCATCCAATTTCTGCTGATTGCGACGACGTGTCTGGCGATCAATGACGCCTGCAACAAGCATCTTGCGGCGACCTTGCCGGTTTCGGAGATCGTGCTGCTGCGCGCGCTCACTTCAGGCGCGATCGTGACGGTCATTCTCGCAGCGCGCGGGGAACTGGCGGGCCTGCGGGCCATCCTGCGCCCCGACATCATGCTGCGCAGCTTCGCGGAGTCGTGGATCGGGCCGTTCCTGATCATCGCCTTCGCGTTCATGAGCCAGGCGGACGTGACCTCGATTTACATGGTGGCGCCGGTATTCGTGGCGCTGGTGGGCTTCGGCCATTTCAAGGAGCAGTTCAGCTGGACGATCCTGTCGGCGAGCCTGCTTGCGCTCGTCGGCGCGTGGCTGTTCGTCAACCCCGGCGGCGGCGTGTTGCAACTCGTGGCGCTATTGCCGCTCGCGGCATCCGCTTGCCAGGTGCTGCGCGAAGTCATCTCGCGCACCATGGGCAAAAAGGCCGAAGGCGGAACCCAGGTCTCGAACCGGGTGATCCTGCTCTCGACCGCCCTCTTCTCGATGATCGCGGCCGGCATTCTCGCTGTCTTCTTTCCGTGGGTGACGCCGGTCACGGTGTGGCGATGGCCGGACGCCACCGAATGGTTCTTCCTCACCGTTGCTTCCATCCTGTTCTATCTCGGCGTCGCCTACACCTATGACGCCTATCGCGGCAGCGACCTGTCCGTCGTGGCGCCGTTCCGCTACTGGTACCTGCTCGTGGCGATTGCCGCCGGCTATGTCGGCTTCGGCGAGATACCGGGGCTGCAATCCGTTCTCGGCACGGCCATCATTGTCGCCGCCGGGGCGGTCGTGCTTTGGCATCAGTACGGCCGGAAGACGGGATAGCGCGGTGTCCAATCACGCAGCCAACTATCGCGGCATCCTCGCCATGGTCGGCGGCTGCGCCTGTTTCTCGGCGAACGACGCCGCGACCAAGATCGCTGCGCAATACATTCCCGTCTCGCAGGTCGTATTCACGCGCGCCGTGTTCGCGCTCGCCTTCGCGTTCCTGATCATTCTCTGGCGGCGCGAAATTACCGCCGTTCGATACGTGCGCAATCCTTATTTGCTGCTGCGTGCATTCATCGAGGCGTTCACGGGCCTGCTCGTTATCTTTTCGCTGACGCACATGCCGATCGCCAACATGACGGCGATCCTTCTCATTCAGCCCTTCCTGATGACCGCGATCGGCGTCCTCTTCCTGCGCGAGCAGGCGGGCTGGCGGCGATGGGTTGCGATCTTTGCGGGCTTCGCCGGCATGCTGCTCGTCATGAAGCCGGGTACGGACGGATTCAACTGGGTATCGCTGCTCGTGCTGTTCAGCGCCTGCATCGCGATCGGCCGCGACCTCCTCGTGCGCAAGATCGGCGGCGAAGTGCCGACGACGATCATCTCGTTCTCGACGGCGCTGCTCGCGGTGCCGATCGGCCTGCTTGGCGCGATGGTCGAAAACTGGCAGATGCCCTCCGCGGTCCCACTGATCGCGATCGCGATATCGGCCTTCTTCCTCGTCATCGCCTTCATCTTCATGGTGATCGCGTTCCGTGGAACCGATGTTTCGGCCGTCAGCCCGTTCCGCTACTCGATCGTGATCTTTGCCGTGTTCTTCGGACTGACCGTCTTTGGCGAAGTGCCCGATGCGCTATCGATTCTGGGTATCGCCATCATCGTGGGCGCGGGCCTCTACATGCTGCACCGGGAGACGGTACGGCGAAAAAGCGCCGCTGCACCAGTTTGATACCGGCGGCCGACTGGCCCTTCGTATGAGGCGGGGCGCCCTTTAACCGGTTGATCGCCCCTTTCTTTCGGCTAAGCTGCCTGAGATTGCCGCGCGGACGCCAAACCCGCGGATGAAAAAAAGAGCCGCGCAAGGCGGCCATGGCGGGGGGCCGCCAGACCGCGTGGGGAGGACTATGCTGGACGGGCTGCTGACGCTCAGCCGCGCCATTGACGCGGTCAATACCCGCATCGGCAAATCGGTCGCATGGCTGGTCGTCGCGGCCGTCGCTATTTCCGCGACCAACGCGACTGTCCGCAAGGTTTTCGACACAAGCTCGAATGCCTGGCTCGAACTGCAATGGGTGCTGTTCGCGGCGGTGTTCATGCTCTGCGCCTCGTGGACGCTGATCGTGAACGAGCACATCCGCATCGACATCGTGAACAGCTTCTTCTCGAAGCGGACGCGCAGCTGGATCGACTTCGTCGGCCACCTGTTCTTTCTGCTGCCCTTCACGATCGTGCTGATCGTCACGGGCTGGCCGTTCTTCATCGCCTCATGGTCGATCGGTGAGCAATCGAGCAACGCCGGCGGTCTGCCGCAATGGCCGGCCAAATTCCTGGTGCCGCTCGGCTTCGCGCTCCTGTTTTTTCAGGGTGTGTCGGAGCTGATCAAACGCATCGCCATCATGCGCGGCAAAATTCCCGATCCGCATGAGCGCAGCGGACACTCGCCGGCGGCGGAAGCCGAAGAGCTGATTCGCGTCATGGAAAAGAAATAGCGGATCGGCGGGGACAACATGCTTGCCTTCATCACCCACAACATGGCGCCGATCATGTTCGCGTCATTGGTTGTGTTCCTGCTGCTCGGCTATCCGGTCGCGTTCGCGCTCGCCGCAAACGGTCTCATCTTCGGCCTGATCGGCATTGAGCTCGGCTTGTTCACTCGCGACTTCCTCCAGGCGCTCCCCGAGCGCGTCTATGGCACGATGAATAACGACGTGCTGCTCGCCATTCCGTTTTTCACGTTCATGGGGCTGATCCTCGAACGCAGCGGCATGGCGGAAGACCTGCTCGACACCATCGGCCAGCTCTTCGGCACAGTGCGCGGCGGCCTTGCCTATGCGGTCGTCTTTGTCGGCGCGCTCCTCGCCGCCACCACCGGCGTGGTGGCCGCGTCGGTGATCGCCATGGGCCTGATTTCGCTGCCGATCATGCTGCGCTACGGCTACGATCGGCGGCTCGCAGCCGGCGTGATCGCCGCTTCCGGCACGCTGGCGCAGATCATTCCGCCGTCGCTCGTCCTGATCGTCATGGCCGACCAGCTCGGCCGCTCCGTCGGCGACATGTACGCCGGTGCCTTTATCCCGGGACTCGTGCTGGCAGGCCTCTATGCTCTTTATGTGTTCGGGGTATCGATGATTTTCCCGAATGCCGCACCGGGCCTGCCGGCGGAGACCCAGAAACTCAAGGACGCGGACGGCAAGGTGCGCCGGCTATCGCTGCTGGTTCTGGTGATCCTCGCCGGAGTTGTCGCCTACTACGTCATGCAGCAAACGGACGTGAAGGCGGGACCGGACTTCGTCGTTCTCATGATGTCGGTTGGCATCGTGTTTGCTTTTGTCGTGGCCGCGCTCAACAAACTCCTGCGACTCAATCTGCTTTCGCGGATCGCCGAGCAGACAGTGTTCGTACTGGTGCCGCCGCTGGCGCTGATCTTTCTCGTGCTCGGCACGATTTTCATCGGCGTGGCGACACCGACGGAAGGCGGCGCCATGGGTGCCGCCGGCGCGGTATTTCTCGCCATCCTGAAGCGGCGGCTAAGCTGGGACCTGGTGCGGCAGGCAACGGAATCGACCGCCAAGCTGTCCTCGTTCGTGGTCTTCATCCTGCTCGGCGCGCGCACTTTCTCGCTGACTTTTTATGGTGTCGACGGCCATCGCTGGGTCGAGGAGCTGCTGGTCTCCCTGCCCGGCGGGCAAACGGGCTTTCTCGTGTTCATCAATATCTTTGTCTTCGTCCTCGCCTTCTTTCTCGACTTCTTCGAGATCGCTTTCATTGTCATTCCGTTGATCGGACCGGCGGCGGAGCGTCTTGGCATCGACCTCATCTGGTTCGGGGTGATGCTCGGCGTGAACATGCAGACTGCGTTCATGCATCCGCCCTTCGGCTTCGCATTGTTCTACCTGCGATCGGTGGCCCCGCGGGAATCCTATCTCGACCGCGTCACGGGCAAGCACACGGAAGGTATCACCACGGGACAAATCTACTGGGGTGCGATCCCGTTCGTGGTGATCCAGTGCTTCATGGTCGCGCTGGTGATCCTGTTCCCGCAGATGGTCATGCACTACAAGGGCGTTGGCACGGGCATCGACCCGAGCACCGTCAAGATCGAAATCCAGCTGCCAGATTCGATGCCGCCCCTCGATTTCAGCCCGCCGCAAATCAAATAACTCGCGGAATCAAAAACGCCCCGGTGGATTCCACCGGGGCGTTCCACTTTGTCGTTCGAGAAACTATGACCGCAAGGCGCGGATCATGAAGCTGTCGTAGCTGTATTCTGCGACCTGCCACCAGAGATACTGATTGCCACGGAAGGCGACCATTGCGTCATAGACCTTCTTGAAGTCGGCATTGGCCGCCGAGGTTTCGGCATAGACTTCGTTCGCCGCCTTGTAACAGGCTTCCATCACCGGCTGCGGGAACGGACGAAGCTGTGCGCCGCCCGCCACCAGCCGGCGCAACGCCTGCGGGTTGAGGGCGTCGTACTTGCCGGACATCCAGTCATAAGAATAGTGCGAGGCAGCGTTGACGATCGCCTGATAGGACTTCGGCAGTTCGTTCCACTTCGCCAGATTGATGAAGTGATGGGCCATGGTGCCGCCCTCCCACCATCCGGGGTAGTAATAGAACTTCGCGACCTTGTGGAAGCCGAGTTTCTCGTCGTCATGCGGGCCGACCCATTCGGCCGCGTCGATCGTTCCCTTCTCGAGCGCGGGATAGATGTCGCCTCCGGCGATTTGCTGCGGCACGGTGCCGAGTTTCGCCAGTACGCGGCCGGCGAAACCGCCGATGCGGAATTTCAAGCCGTTGAGATCCTGAACGGTGTTGATCTCTTTCCTGAACCATCCACCCATCTGACAGTTCGTGTTGCCGCATTGCACGGCGTAAATGTTGAACTTCTTGTAGAACTCGTTCATCAGTTCGGCGCCGCCGCCGTTCGTCATCCAGGCATTCTGCATGCGCGCGTTGAGTCCGAAAGGAACGGCGCAGGAGAGCGCGAAGGTCGGGTCCTTGCCGAAATAATAGTAGGAAGCGGTCTGGCACATCTCGACCGTGCCGTTCGTGACGGCATCCGCGGCCTGAAGACCCGGCACGATCTCGCCCGCGGCAAAGACCTGAATCTGGAACTTGTTATCGGTGGCTTCGGCAACCACCTTGGAAAATTGCTCGGCAGCACCGAACAGCGTGTCGAGCGACTTCGGAAAACTCGACGTCAGGCGCCATTTGATCTCCGGGGCTGACTGGGCAATGGCGGGTGCGGCCAGCGTCGAAGCGGCGAGGCCGGCGCCGGCGGTCTTCAGAAATTGTCTGCGTTTCATGGCGTTTCCCCTGTGTTGCGCCGGTTCGTCCGGCCGCTGTGGGTTCCGGTCGAACGGGGAAACGACCTCGCAGGAACACGAGAGCACCCTCGCCGACCCCTGCTATCCTAGGGTGCGCTGGCCGCGGATGGAAGCGCGCGGCCGGGGCACGATCCCACGACGTTCCCACTCGAACGCGCAAAGAAAAACCCCGGGGCCGGAGCCCCGGGGTTCAAAGCCGTAACGCAACCGGCCGATCAGCCGCGCGCGCGAGCGCGGATCATGTAGGTGTCGAAGGCGTATTCGGTCACCTGCCACCAGAGATACTGGTCGTTGCGGAAGGCCATGTAGGAGTCATAGACCTTCTTGAAGTCGGCGTTGGCCTTGTTGGTTTCCTCATAGACCTCGAGCGCGGCCTTGTGGGACGCATCAAGAATCGCCGCGGAGAACGGCTGGAGCTTGGCGCCACCCGCGACCAGACGCTTGAGCGCGGCCGGGTTGCCCGCGTCATACTTCGCCATCATCCATTCGTTCGCGACGTGCGAGGCGGAGCGAATGATCGACTGATACGACTTCGGCAGTTCGTTCCACTTGCCGATGTTGATGAAGTTGTGAAGCATCGGACCGCCTTCCCACCAGCCGGGGTAGTAGTAGTACGGCGCGACCTTATGGAAGCCGAGCTTCTCGTCGTCGTAGGGGCCGACCCACTCGCAAGCATCGAGCGTGCCCTTCTCCAGCGCCGGATAGATGTCGCCGCCCGCCAACTGCTGCGGCACGACGCCGAGCTTGGCCATCGTGCGGCCGGCGAAGCCGCCGATGCGCATCTTGAGGCCCTTGAGGTCGTCGACGCTCTTGATCTCCTTGCGGAACCAACCGCCCATCTGCGCGCCGGTATTTCCTGCCGGAAGCGCGTAGATGTTGAACTTCTTGTAGAAGTCATTCATCAGGTCGATGCCGCCGCCGAAATAATTCCAGGCGTCGACCATGCGCTTGTTCATGCCGAACGGCACCGCCGTGCCGAAGGCGAAGGTCGGATCCTTGCCGAAATAATAGTAGGATGCCGTGTGGCACATCTCGACCGTCGCATTCGACACCGCGTCGGCTGCCTGGAGGCCCGGTACGATTTCGCCGGCGGCGAACACCTGGATCTGGAACTTGTTGTCGGTCCCTTCCGCCACCGCCTTCGCGAAGGCTTCGGCCGCACCGAAGATCGTGTCGAGCGATTTCGGGAAGCTCGACGTGAGACGCCACTTGATCTCCGGTGACGACTGCGCAATCGCGGGTGCCGCAATGGCGCTGGCAGCGGCCCCGGCGCCTGCCACCTTCAGAAATTGACGACGCTTCATTGAACTCCTCCCCTTGAGCAAGTCCGGAGACCGGCTGACCCGGAATCCGGTTGTTATGGCGCTAGCATGGTGCGGCCTTCAGCGTCTGTCACGCGCGAACGCGATATCCTGAAGATTCCCCCGGATTTTCAATGGATTGACGAAAGTTGAAGGATTGCAAGGGGCTACCTCCGTCCTTCGCGCCCGGCGGGCGGCACATGACGATTCCGCTTCGGACAGCCGCTCAGCTCTCGATGACGATCTTCGGCGCGGTGCGTCCGCCCTGCTTCTTCTGCAAGGCCGCACTCACGCGCATTGCGATGTCGCGATAGATTTTCGCGTGCGGGCTGTCGGGGCGCGTGGCGACGATCGGGAGGCCCGCATCGGATGTTTCGCGGATGTCCATTTCCAATGGCACTTCGCCGAGGAACGGCACGCCGAGACGCTCCGCTTCCTTCCTCGCACCGCCGTGGCCGAAAATGTCGGAGCGCTCGCCGCAATGCGGGCAGAGGAAGTAGCTCATGTTCTCGACAACGCCGAGCACGGGCACGTCCACCTTGCGGAACATGGCGATGCCGCGCCGCGCGTCGATGAGCGCGAGGTCCTGCGGCGTCGAGACAATGACGGCCCCAGCGAGCGGCACCTGCTGCGCAAGCGTGAGCTGCGCGTCGCCGGTGCCGGGCGGCATGTCGACGACGAGAACGTCGAGCTCGCCCCACTCGACCTCGCGCAGCATTTGCGTGATCGCGGACATGACCATCGGCCCGCGCCAGATCATCGGCGTCTCTTCCTCGATCAGGAAACCGATCGACATGGCTTTCATGCCGTAGGCTTCCATCGGGCGCAGCGTGCGGCCGCCGATCGTTTCGGGCCGGCCCTTGATGGCGAGGAGGCGCGGCATCGACGGGCCGTAGATGTCCGCATCGAGGATACCGACATTCATGCCGACATCGCGCAGGCCGAGCGCGAGATTGACGGCGGTGGTCGACTTGCCGACACCACCCTTGCCCGAGGCCACCGCGATCACGGCTTCAATGCCGGGCACGCCCGGCACGCTGCGGCCGGCGGACGCGCCTTGCGCCTGCGGCGCGGGACGTTGCGGCGCGGCGCCGCTGGTGCGCTCGGCGGTGAGTGCAATCAGCGCAGACGAAATGCCGGGGATCGACTTGACGGCGTCTTCCGCCGCCTTGCGCACTGGCTCCCATTGCTTGACCGCGCTCGCATCGACCGTGAGCGAGAGGAAGACCTTGCCGTTCGTGACGGCGATCTCGGACAACTTGCCGGAACTGACGAGATCGGCGCCGTCAGGCCCCGCGATCGTCTTCAGCTTCGCGCGCACGTCGTCGGCAGTGACAGTCATGTTGTCTCTCGTTTCTTGTTAGCTAGGTTTCAGGCGCGCCGCGTCAAGCGTCACTTGCCTTCATAGCGTGGCAGGCGCTTTTCCAGAAACGCCTTCACGCCCTCGCGGAAATCCTGCGACTGACCGGCCTGCTTTTGCAGCCTAGCCTCGAGATCGAGCTGGGCGCTGAGGTCGTTGGTGAAGCTCGCGTAGAGTGCCTCCTTCATCAGCCTATAGGCGAAGGTCGGACCCATGGCGAGCATGGCCGCGGCCTTTGCGACGTCGGACTGGAAGGTGGCGTCCTCGAACACTTTATAAGCGATGCCGATGCGCTGACACTCCTCGGCCGGCACCTGCTCCGCCGTCATGCACATAGCGAGCGCACGCTTCAGTCCGACGATGCGCGGCAGCAGCCAGGTTCCGCCTGCATCGGGAACGAGCCCGATGCGCGCGAAGGCTTCCTGCAAATAGGCCGAACGCGCAAAGAGGAGGATGTCGCAGGCGAGCGCGAGATTGGCGCCGGCGCCGACGGCCGGACCATTCACGGCCGCAATCGTCGGGATCGGGAACGCGACGAGCCGCCGCACGAGCGGATTGTAGTCGCGGTCGAGCGAGGAGCCGACATCGACCTTGTTGCCCTCGCTCATGGCGCGCTCGGTGAGGTCTTGACCCGAGCAAAAGGCCCTGCCCTCGCCGGTGATGACGAGACAGCGGATCGCCGGATTGCCTTCCACCGCGCTCAGCGCATCGCGGATTTCGGCATGTACGGTCGCGTTCAGCGCGTTGAGCCGCTCCGGCCGGTTGAGCGCGAGCGTCGCCACCGCGCCATTGACCGAATACTTGATCGTCTTGAAATCCATCTCCCGCTCCTCAATCCCGTCATGCCCGCGCTTGTCGCGGGCATCCACGCCTTCATACCTTTACCGCCACACTTTTAGTAAAGACGTGGATGGCCGGGACAAGCCCGGCCATGACGACTCCTTCAAGCCTTGGCACTCGGCCGCGCCGAGACTTCTGCGTGCCAGCGCGCCACATTCTTCATATCGGCCGGCAGTTCGATCTTCGGCGCGCGCATGAAATCGACGGTGCAGAGCGTCGTGATATCGGCGACCGTAAACCGGTCGCCCGAGACAAACTGCCGAGTCCCCAACTCGCGATCGAGAATGGCGAGAAACGCCAGCGCCTTCGCCTTGTTCGCGTCACCCCATTCCGCAATCTGCGGCTTTTCGCTCGGCGCCATCGCCGGACTTAAATGACGGAACGCGGACGATACCGCGCCGTAGAAGTTCAGTTCGACCCGCCGGTTCCACATTTCGATCACCGCGATCTCGCGCGCGTCGCGGCCGAGCAGGTTCGGCTCGGGATGCAGCGTCTCGAAGTAACGGCAGATGGCCATGGTCTCGGAGATCGGCGTGCCATCGTCGAGGATCAGCACCGGCACGCGCTGCATGGGATTGATCGCCCTGAAGGCATCGCTGAACTGCTCCCAGTTCGCGAAATCGATCTGGCGCCGGGGCACGCCGATGCCCTTCTCGGCCAGAAAAATCCGCACGCGGCGCGGGCTCGGCGCACGCCCGCCGTCGATCAACTCCATGAAAGCGTCCTCCCGGTTCACTCCAACATGGGCGGCGACGGGCGGCAAGGCGGAGCGACGCAGGCGGCGCGCCGGTCAGAAGAAATGGCAAAGAGGGCGTGCCGGGCGCAACAGGCCCCGATGACGCTCAAAGCAAAGCCCCGGACGATGCCGGGGCGTTTGCGTCGGCGCGCTCGGGCGCGATCAGTAACGCGCGGTGACCGGCGCCTGGCCGGTGGCGAACTGATAGTTCAACCCGAACCGGAAGACGTGGAAGCGATTGTCGAAGCGCCCGGTTGCGGTCAATTCCGGGTTGAAGACATCCTGGCTGCCTGCGTCGATATAGAGATATTCGATTTTCGCGGTCCAGTTATGAGCGAGTGCCGCCTCAATGCCGCCGCCGGCCGTCCAGCCGGCCGCAATTTTCGACTCTGAGGCAGCGCCGGGAGTGAGGCCCAGATCATCAAAGTTGTTCTCTACCTTCACCCACGCAGCGCCGCCGGTGACATAGAGCAGCGCCGGGCCCGTGCTATAGCCAACGCGCCCGCGGACGGTGCCGTACCAATCGGTCTTCACGCCGAACGTTGTGAAAATACTGTCCCAATTTTGAAACGAGCGGTCGATTCCCAGCCAGCCGAAATCGGCTTCGATGCCGACAACCCAAGCCCGGCTGATCTGCCAATTATAGCCGGCCTGGACGCCGCCGGTGAAACCGGCACCGGCGATATCGGCCGTCGCGATACTAAAGTCTGGTGCATCGGCGCGACCCTGCGAAACTCCGGCGCCCGCATACACGCCGGCATAGAATCCGCTCCAGTTATAAGAAGGCAACGCCGTGGCGGACATGCCCGGACCGCCGAACCTGTGGTTCAGCCCGTAGCGGAACACATGGAAACGGTTGTCGAAATGGATGAGCTCGCCGAACTCCGAATTGAAGACATCCTGGCTTCCGGCGTCGATATAAAGATATTCGGCCTTGGCCGACCAGTTGCCGCCGAGCATGGTCTCGATGCCGCCGCCCACGGTCCAGCCGGAGGCAATCTGCGAGTTTGAGGCAGAGAGGGGAGTGCCGCCCACATCGTCGGCGTTGTTCTTCACGTTCACGAACGCGGCGCCGCCGGTGACATAAAACAGCGACGGACTGCTCGTGTAGCCGAGCCGCCCGCGGATGGTGCCGTACCAATCGGTCTTCACGCCGGTCACTCTGATGCCGGTGTCAAAATTTTGAAATGAGCGGTCGATTCCGAGCCAGCCGACATCGCCTTCGATGCCGGCGACCCAATGCGGATTGAACTGCCAATTATAGCCGCCCTGCACGCCGCCGGCGAAGCCAGCGCCGCTTCGGTCGAAAGAGCCGTCGTCGCCATGGGTCGCGCCGTGGGTCTGCGCCACACCGACGCCCGCGTTCACGCCGCCGTACCAGCCGGTCCAGTTGAAAATCGGCGCGACGACCGGCGCTTTGTGAACCGGGCGCGCCGTCGGCACGTCGGCCGCTCCGGCGGGCTGCGCAGCAATCGCCAGCGCGAACATGCCGACGCCTGCCAACAGAACGCGCTTCATCGCGGAGCCCCTTGGGAATCGGCCGAACCTGAAGTCCGCTATGAGACTACCGTAGCCTGCAACCCTTACTAGTGCAGGAAAGCAACACTCACGTCACTCGTAAACCCTTGGGGACGCTCGGTTTCGTTGTGCCGGCCAAGCTACCGCATCGCCGCAAGACTTCCTTAACCAGAAAACTGAGCCCGGCATTAACCATTCAGTGGCGATTGTGACCTCGCCTTCAAGCAGCGGCGGGGCCATGACTGGTTACGATCCCCGGGGGGACGAATATGCAGCGGACGCGGCACGCGCAGCACATGCGCGGCGGCTGCGGCTGACCCGCAGCGTCCGCGAAACACGCGAGACGCTCACTTCCTCGAGCGGAATCCGGCCGGCGCTCGATTACGAACTGTTGCGGGTCTATGCCGAGCACCGCATTGCCGCCGCGGTCGCACTGTTCCTCCTGATCGCGCTCGTCGGCCTGTCTTCGAGCCTGTGGACCGGCGGCTACTCGGCCGTAGTCTGGACCGCGCTCGCGCTCTCCATTCACGGACTGACGGTCGCGGCCTGCAAGCGCTTCCTCGCAACGCCGCCGTCACCGGCGATGCAGCGGCGTTTCCGCAGAACATTTATTTTGTTCGACCTGCTGTTCGGCGTGTCGTGGGTGCTGAACATCAATGTGCTGGTCGATCTGGGCCTCAGCGGCGCGGGCGACTTCTCGCTGTTCGCCATGCTGCTCGTGGTCGCCGTGTTCTCGATGCTCGCCGCGAGCATCCCGGCTGCCGTCTATGCCTCGACCATGCCGGTTGCCGCGGTTGTGACGGTGCACTATCTCCTGCGCGGACAGCCGCAGGACCTTGTGCTCGCAAGCATGACGGTCGGCGCCGAAGCCTATTTCATCATGGTCGCGAACCGGCTCTATCTCTCGGCGCTGTCGGCGCTCGGAGCGCGTGCGCAGCTTGACTCGCTCGTCGGCGAACTGGAGCAGGCAAAAGCGAAGTCGGATGAAGCTGCGCGACGCGCAGAGGCCGCCAATCTCGCGAAGTCGCGCTTCCTCGCGCAAATGAGCCACGAACTGCGCACACCGCTCAACGCGATCCTCGGATTCTCCGAGGTGATGAAGAGCGAAATCCTCGGCGCGCACACCGTGCCAACTTACAAGGAATATGCCGGCGACATTCATTCGTCCGGCGAGCACCTGCTGAACCTCATCAACGAAGTGCTCGACCTGTCGCGGATCGAGGCGGGCCGCTACGAGCTGAACGAAGAACCGATCGCGCTCGCGCATGTGGCGGAAGACTGTCACCACCTCATCAAGCTGCGCGCGACCAACCGCGACATCACGATCCACGAGAACTTCGAGAAGGGGCTGCCGAAGCTCTGGGCCGACGAACGCGCCGTGCGCCAGATCTGCCTCAACCTGCTGTCGAACGCGATCAAGTTCACGCCGCAGGGCGGCGAAGTGTGGATGAAAGTCGGCTGGACGGCGTCGGGCGGACAGTACCTGAGCGTGCGCGACAACGGACCCGGCATCCCGGAAGAGGAAATCCCGGTTGTGCTGTCGTCCTTCGGTCAGGGCACCAACGCGATCAAGACCGCCGAACAGGGCGCGGGCCTCGGCCTGCCGATCGTGAACGGGCTGATCGACCTGCACGGCGGCACCTTCACGCTGCACTCGAAATTGCGCGAAGGAACCGAAGTGATCGTCACGTTCCCTGCCTCACGGGTCATGATCCCGCTCACTCCCGCCGAAGAAGGCGCGACGCTCCAGCCCTCGCTCGGCGACGGCGCCGGATCGGCCAATGAAATCGAGCCCCTGCGCTCACCCGTGCAGTAACGAAAGCATTATGGATCAAGCCTTGCCGCCAGAAACGGGCGATAAAATATTGGGTATGATCGAATGAGTCGGCCATCCGACGCCGGCTACGCGCACGAGGGTCCGATCATGCCACCCGTCATCTACGAAACGGTCGCGTGGCTCCGCCACTACAGCGCGATTCCGTTTCCGGCCCTGCCAGGCGAGAGTGAGGCCGGAGCCCTGCCCGACCCCGCGCGTGCCGCTTATGCAGCGCCGCTCGCCGGCGCCGTCATCGGCACGGCGGCGGGCTTGGTCATCGTCATCGTGGCGGCGCTCGGCGCCAGCAGTTTCGTCGCGGCGAGCGCGGGCGTGCTGGCGCTGATCGTCATTACCGGCGGACGCGCGGAGGCTGCGGTCGAAGGGCTGGCGAGCCGCGAAGCCGCCAGCGTGATCCGCTACGGCATCCTCGCCATCGCCGTGACCGTCCTGCTGCGGGCGAGCGCGCTCGATGCCCTGCTGTTCCGTGACGTATGGGGCGTGCTGTTTGCGCTGGCGGGCGCGTGTGCCGTCGCGCGGGCGGCGGCGATCGGGTTTTCGCTGCTGCGCCCCGCCTCGCCCGAGGCTGTTGCGGCCGACCAGACGACGTTGCAGTGGCTGGCGATTGCCGGGCTGGGTATCGGCATTGTAGCCGTCTTTCCGTTCTTCGGCCTCGGCGCAGCGGTTGCCGGCATTGCGGCCGCCGCGGGCGCCGTGGCGCTTGTCTCGGCATTCGTGACGCGCAGCGCGGACGGCACGGACAATTTCACCGCGACCGCGGAGCTTGCGGCGGAAATCGCGTTCCTCATCGCCGTTGTGGCGTTCACCGACAATCCCTGAAGAAGAGTATGCCTGTGCGTTCGGACCGACTGCTCTGGATCGTTATCGCCGCCCTCGGCCTTACGGTGGTGGCGCTCGCGATGCGCCATCAGGAGGGCACGATCGCGGGCATGGAGATCGAGCAGTTCGCGCGTGTCGCTTACATGCTGGCGCTGCTCGTACTCATCACGGGCTTCGGCTATTTCTTCTATTACAGCCGCATTGGCGAAATGATCCGTGCCGTCCTGTTCTGGGCGATGATCGCGCTCGTGCTGGCGCTTGTTTACAGCTACCGCTTCGAACTCGAGACGGTCACCGGCCGGCTGCTGTCGGAATTGCTCGTCAGCCGGCCGGCGACGGTCTCGACCGGCGACGGCATCACGGTTCAGGTGGCGCGGGCGCGCGCCGGCGATTTCTCGGTGCAAGCGCAGGTGAACGGCGCGCCGGTCAACATGCTCGTCGATACCGGCGCGTCCTCCGTCGTGCTGACGCAGGAAGCGGCCAAAGCCGCCAATCTTCCCCTCGACATGCTGAAATATGACGTGCCGATCGACACGGCGAGCGGACGGACGCGGGCCGCCGCCGTGGTGCTCGACCGTATCGCCGTCGGCGGCATCGTCGAGCGGCGGGTGCCCGCGCTCATTTCCGCGCCGGGCGACCTCAGGACCAGCCTGCTCGGCATGACCTTCCTCAACCGGCTGCAATCCTTCGAGGTCAGCGGCGGCCGGCTGATGATGCGGGCGAAGTGATCAGAACAGGCTGATCAGAAAACGCAGCGACGCCGCATACAGGAACAGCGCAAAGGCGACTTCGAGCCTTCGCCGGGACATGTTGTGCGCGAGCCGTGCGCCATAGGGCGCGGCGAGCACGCTCACCGGCGCGAACAGGATCAAGCCGATCAACGACACATAACCAATAGAGAGCGGCGGCAACTGGTGCATCTGCGGCCAGCCCGCGAGCGCGTAGCCGATCATGCCGGGCAATGCGATCCAGATGCCGAGGCCCGACGACGTCGCGACCGCGACGTGGATGGGCTTGCCGTAGAGCGTGAGGAAGACGGTCGAAAGCGATCCGCCCGCGATACCCATGAGCGACGACAGCAAGCCGATCACATAACCGACGGCGACGGTGATCGGCCGCGCGGGCAGATCGCCGGCGATGCGCCAATCTTCGCGCCCGATGATCAGTTTGGTCGCGATTGCGGTTCCGACGACGACAAAGACGAGCTTAAACAGCCACTGTGGGGCGAAGAATGCGATCCCCGCCCCGCAGATGACGCCGATGACGACCGGCGCGATCCAGATACGCAGCACGTCGCCGAGCACGGCGGACTTGGCGCGGTGCGCGAAATACGAGCGCAGCGACACCGGCACGATGACGGCCAGCGACGTGCCGACGCAAAGCTGCATGCGCACGTCGTCGGACACGCCGAGATAGCCGAAGACTTCATAGAGAACCGGCACGGTGATCGCCGCGCCGCCGATGCCGAGGAGCCCGGCGAGCAAACCGGTGAAGATGCCGGCGACGACCACCGCCACCGCCAGCATCGCGAGTTCGCCAATCGGAATTCCGAGCAGCATCATTCCACCACGAGGCTCACGGCGAAGCGCAACGCCACCGCCATGAGAAAGAGTCCGAAGCCGATCTCCAGCTTGCGCTTCGACAGCCGGTGCGCGAGCCGCGCGCCGTAGGGCGCTGCCAGGACGCTCGCGGGCGCGATCAGCAGCACACCGAGGATCGAGACGAAGCCGACGGAGAACGGCGGCAGCACGCTCATGTGAGGCCAGCCCGCGATCATGTAGCCGATGCTCGCGGGCACGCCGATGATCGCGCCGAGGCCGGTCGAGGTCGCCACCGCCGTGTGAAACGCCGTGCCATACAGCGTGAGAAAGAGCGTCGAGAAGGAGCCGCCCGCGACGCCCACCAGCGTCGCGAGCGCGCCGAAGGAAAAGCCCGCCGCCGCCATGACCGGCGTGCCGGGGAGCGTGTCGCCGACGCGCCAGTCGTCGCGGCCGAGCAGGAAGCGCAGCGACATGAAGATCGCGAACAGGATGAAGGCGGTCTTGAACACTTCCGCGGGCGCGACATAGGCGATGTAGCTGCCGAGCGCGACGCCGAGTGCCGCCGGAATCGCCCAGATGCGCAGCGGGTCCATCAGCACGGCGCCTTTGGCGCGGTGCGTGAAGAAGGCGCGCAGCGTGGTCGGCACAGTGACGGCGAGCGCGGTGCCGATGCTGAGCTGCATCCGCACGTCGTCCGGCACTTCGAGCAGGCGGAAGATCTCATAGACGACCGGGATAATGACGGTCGAACCGCCGATCCCGAAAAGGCCCGACATCACGCCCGAGACGATACCGGCGATCAGGATGGCGCCCGCAAGCAGCGCAAGCTCGCCGACGGGAATGCCGAAGAGCATTGCAGGCTCCGGGTTCGGGACGATCAGGCGGCTTTCGTTTGCGCCTGTTCGGAGCGGCTGTCCAGCACGAGCGCGAGCGCATCGCGCAGAACTGCCATGCCGGCCCCCGGCTTGACCGCTTCGGTCGCGAGATGGCGGCGGAACGTGCGCGCACCGGGCACGCCGCGGAAGAGCCCGAGCAGGTGGCGGGTGATGTCGTGTAGCCGCACGCCCTGCCCGAGCGCACGCTCGACATAGGGCATGAGCGATTCGACCGCCTCGTGCGCAGAGGCGCAGGGCGCGGACGCGCCGAAGAAGCGCGGATCGACGTCTAGCAGGACCGACGGATTTTCGTAGGCGGCGCGGCCGAGCATCACGCCGTCGACATGTCGGAGATGCGCCTCGGCCTCGTCGAGCGTACGGACGCCGCCGTTGATGATGACGGGGAAGTTTCCGAGCCGTGCCTTGAGGCGATAGACGCGATCATAATCGAGCGGAGGAATGTCGCGGTTCTCGCGCGGCGAGAGACCCTGCAGCCACGCCTTGCGGGCGTGCACGATGAGCAGATCGGCGCCGGCCGCGATCACCTGATCGACGAAATGATCGAGAGACTCTTCCGTATCCTGATCGTCGATGCCGAGGCGGCACTTTACCGTTACCGGGACGCGCACCGCCGCTTTCATCGCCGCGACGCCGTCGGCGACGCGCGCGGGCTCGGCCATCAGGCAGGCGCCGAAGCGGCCGTTCTGCACGCGGTCGGACGGACATCCGACATTGAGATTGATCTCGTCATAGCCGAGGTCGGCGCCGATCTTCGCCGCGAACGCAAGCTCGCGCGGCTCGCAGCCGCCGAGTTGCAGCGCGACCGGATGCTCCGCCGGATCGAAGCCCATCAGGCGCGCGCGGTCGCCGTGAATGACGGCACCCGTGGTCAGCATCTCGGTATAAAGGAGCGCGTGACGCGTCATGAGACGGTGGAAGAACCGGCAATGCCGGTCAGTCCAGTCCATCATGGGCGCGACGCTGAAGCGGTGGGCGTTGATGTTCATCGGGCGGGCTTATAGCCGCCCAAACCGCCAATGCACAGGCCGCGCGCCGGAACCGCTCTTCTATGCTGAACGTACGTTGGTTTCGGGACCGACGCTCGCCTGATCCGCTTTCTCGATGAAGACCTTGCCGATCAGCAACAGCAGCGGGCCGGAGACCGGCTCCGACGCAAGACACTCCGGCAACTTGCCGATTGTCGTGCGGATCACCCGCTCGTCGGATCGGGTCGCGTTTGACACCGCGACGGCGGGCGTCTCCGGCGCAAGCCCCTGCGTGGCCGCGTGCGCGATGAATTCCGCGAGCGTCTTGCCAGGCATATAGACCGCGGTCGTGGCGGCAGGATCGGCGATGCTCGACCAGTCGATGTCGGCGGGCAAACGTCCGTCTTTCGCATGGCCGGTAACGAATTGTACCCGGCGCGCGTGATCGCGATGGGTGAGCGAGACGCCGAGGCGCGCGGCCGCACCCTGTGCGGCGGAAATTCCCGGGACGAGTTCGACCGGAATGCCCGCCTGTTCGCAGACGGCGACCTCCTCGCCCGCGCGGCCGAAGATCAGCGGATCGCCGCCCTTCAGCCGCACCACTCGCTTGCCCGCTCGCGCGAGCGTTAGCATCAGTTCATTGATCTCGCCCTGCTTGCAGGACGGGCCGCGCCCCGTCTTGCCGACCAGCATCTTCTTCGCCTCGCGGCGCGCGAAGTCGAGAATTTGCGGCGACACGAGGTCGTCGATCAGGATGATGTCGGCGGATTGCAGCGCGCGCACGGCACGGAGCGTGAGGAGTTCGGGATCGCCGGGACCGGCGCCGACTAGCGTGACGGAACCCTTGTCCGCGCGCGCGCCTTCCTCGCGCGTGCGCTCGATCAGATCGAGGAAATCTTCCCCACCTGGCTTATGGTTGGGCTCCGTGACGGCGCGCGCGGTGAACAACTGCCAGAAGCGCCGGCGGCCCGCGAAGGAGAGGCCCGACGCCTGCACCTCGGAACGCCAGCGCTTCGCGGCTTCCACCCAATGCATGAATCCCCTCGGGACCATCGCCTCGATGCGGGCGCGGATCGCCTGACCGAACACGGGAGCGGCACCGTCGGTCGAGATGCCGATCACGAGCGGCGAGCGATTGACGATCGAACCGAAGGCGAAATCGCAATAGGCAGGCTTGTCGACCACATTCACCGGCACGCCATTGGCGCGGGCGGCGGACGCAAAGCGTGCGGCCTCCTGCTCGTTCTCGAAGGCGCCAACAGCAATGGCTACATCCGCAAAGTCTCTTTCTGCCCATTCGCGAGCGTGAAGAACGATCTGTCCGCCCGATGCTTCCGCCGCGGCCAACCTCATCTCCTCGCCGGCGTCGGCCGCGAAGACGTCCACCGTCGCACCGGCGGCAGACAGGAGTTCAGCCTTCCACGCCGCCCCGGCCGAGCCGCCCCCGACCAGCGCACGCTTGCCTTCCATCGCAAAAAAGAGCGGCAGGCGCGCGAGCCGTTCCATGCGCGGCGGACGCAGTTCAGACGGCGTGCGGGATGCGCTCATGAGCGATGATCCTTCTCAAGTCGGGCAGACAGGAGCCGCAGTTGGTTCCGGCCTTCAGCAACTTGCCGACGGCTCCCGCGTCGGCAGCGCCGTGATTGACAATGGCGTCCCGGATAGCGGCAAGACCGACTCCGAAACATGCGCAGACGAGCGGACCGGTGTCGGCCGCGCCATCCGAATGGCGTCCGGAAAGAACGGCACGGCGCTCGGCCGCCGCGAGCGAGCTGGCTGTAAGCAGCGCTTTTACCGCGTTCCAGTGCGGCGGCGCGTCGCTTGAGCCGATGAACAGGCAAAAATCGAGCGCGCCTTCCGAGAAGGCTGCGACGCGATAGATGCCGCGCGGCTCATCGACATATTCAGCAAGCTCCGCATCCCGCGAAGCCAATTCAGCCACGCGGGCTCGCCATCGCGCGGGATCGTCGTCGCTAGCGATCAGGAATCCGCTGCCGCCCGCGAGCGTTACGCGCGACCACCAGGTATCGCGCGGCAACGCAATCTCGCGCCGGGCCAGCACGAACCCACGAAAACGAAATTCGACCGGCGCGATTGCTGCCGGGGTTGCCTTCAATTCCGGCTGCCCTGAAAACGGATCGACGTTGGGCGCGACCAGATCCCCCACCCTTGCGCTCGATGCCGTCGCGTCGCTCCAGTGGATCGGGATAAAGAGCGAGCCGCACTGCTGCGCCTCGGTCAAGCGGACGCGGAAGATTCCGGCGCCGTGCGTGGATGTCACGCGTGCAAAACCGTCTTCCCGCAGGCCGGCTGCTGCAGCGTCCGTTGGATGCACTTCCACAAAAGGTTCGGGCAAGTGCCCGCCAAGCCGTACGCTCAGACCCGAGCGGGTCATGCTGTGCCACTGGTCGCGGATGCGGCCCGTGTTGAGGCGGAAGGGAAATTGCTCCGACGTGCGCTCCGCGGGCGCCGGCATTTCCGGCGCGGCGAAGCGGGCCTTCCTGTCCGGCGTGTAGAAGCCGCCATCGCCGAACAGGCGCGCGACCGAGCCGCCCTCACCCTTGCGCAACGGCCATTGCACCGGCCGAAGGCCTACATAGTCCGCGTCGGTGATCTCGCCGAGCGCCCCGATGTCGAAGTCACGCGTGCCGCCGTTCTCGAACGCGGACAGGGCCGCGTGCTCACGGAAGACGTCGGCGGCCGACGCATAGGGGAAGGCGCCCGCGTAACCCATGCGCTGCGCAACCTGCGTGACGATCCACCAATCCGGCTTCGCTTCGCCGGGCGACGGCAGGAAAGCGCGCTGGCGCGAGATGCACCGTTCGGAATTCGTGACCGTGCCGTCCTTCTCGCCCCAGGCCGCCGCAGGCAGCAAGACATCGGCGCCCGCCTCGACGGTGTCGTTGCTGCGGACGTTTTCCGAGATGACAAATAGTTCGAGCCGGGACAGCGCGGCGCGTACGGCGCCCGCACGCGGCAAGGATACCGCCGGATTGGTCGCCATGACCCAGAGCGCCTTGATCGAACCCCGCTCGATCGCGTCGAACATGTCGACGGCCTTCAAGCCTTCCCGCGTCGCCACGCAGGGCGCACACCAGAATCGGCCGACGCGGTCAATGTCTTCCGGCGTGAAATACATATGCGCGGCGAGCTGGTTGGCGAGCCCGCCCACTTCGCGGCCGCCCATCGCGTTCGGCTGGCCGGTGAGCGAGAACGGTCCCATGCCCGGACGGCCGATGCGGCCGGTCGCCAGGTGGCAGTTGATGATCGCATTCGCCTTGTCGGTGCCCTGCGCGGACTGGTTCACGCCCTGAGAGAAGCAGGTGAGCGACCGCTCGGTCGTCCGGAACAGATCGTAAAAGCGCGCGACGTCCTCGGCGGAAATTCCGGTTCTCGCGGCAACGGTTTCGAGCGATGGCGCTATCTCGCGCGCGCGGACCAGTGCAGCGTCGAAGCCACCGGTGTGCGCCGAAATGTAGTCGCGGTCGAGCGCGCTATGTTCGGCGAGATGAACCAGCAGGCCGCTGAACAACGCCGTGTCCATGCCGGGCGAGACGGGAAGGAACAGGTCGGCGCTTTCGGCGGTCGCCGTGTGGCGCGGGTCGATGACGACGAGCTTCGCGCCGCGCTCGATCTTGTTGCGCAGGATGCGCTGATAGAGGATCGGGTGGCACCAGGCGGCGTTGGAGCCGACCAGCACGATCAAGTCTGCTTCGTCGATATCCTCATAATTTCCCGGCACGGTGTCGGAGCCGAAGGCGCGGCGATGGCCCGCGACCGACGACGCCATGCAGAGGCGCGAATTGGTGTCGACATTCGCGGAGCCGATGAAGCCCTTCATCAGCTTGTTTGCGACGTAGTAATCCTCCGTCAGCAACTGCCCGGAGAGATAGAACGCGACGGAATCCGGCCCGTGTCGCTCGATAATGCCGCGCAGGCCGCCCGCCACGCGATCAAGCGCCGCGTTCCAGCCGACCGGTCGCAACGTGTCGCTTTCGTCGCGAACGAGCGGGTGGAGCAGACGGCGTTCGAGGGAGAGCGTCTCGCCGAGTGCCGAGCCCTTCGAGCACAGCCGGCCGAAATTCGCGGGGTGATCGGGATCGCCGGCGATCTCCAGCGTACCGCCATTCGTGCGCGCGAGCACACCGCAACCCACGCCGCAATAGGGGCAGGTCGTGCGCACCTCGTTCGCGACGGGGCCGAGGCTGGTCATGGCGATGCCGTCCCCACCTCAGTAAACGTCGGCCTGGAAGCGGCCCGATTTTTTCAGTGTGAGGAGAAAACTCGCGGCGGCGTCGTGCGACTTGCCGCCATGGGCGGCGATGACATCGACGAGCGCGGTCTCGACATCCTTCGCCATGCGCTGCGCGTCGCCGCAGATATAGAAGTGCGCACCGGCCTCCAGCCAGTGCCATAGTTCGGCGCCCTCCTCGCGCATGCGATTCTGCACGTAGATTTTTTCGGAGCCGTCGCGCGACCAGGCGAGCGTCAGGCGCGTCAGCACACCGGCGGCCTTCATGCCGGCGAGTTCATCCTCATAGAAGAAGTCGTACGACTGCCGCTGGTGACCGAAGAACAGCCAGTTCCTGCCCGGCGCCTTCGCCGCCATCCGCTCCTGAAGAAAAGCGCGGAAGGGCGCGATGCCGGTACCGGGACCGACCATGATGATGGGAACCGCGGGGTCGGAAGGCAGAGCGAAATTGTGCGCGCGCTGGACGTACATGCGGATGGTTTGGCCGAGCCGGGCGCGCTCGCCAAGGAAGGTCGAGGCGACCCCGAGGCGCGTGCGTGCGCCGATGTCGTAGCGGACGAGGTCAACGGTCGTGGACAGGCGCGCCGCGTCCACGCGCGGGCTGGAGGAGATCGAATAGAGGCGCGGCTGCAAGGGCTCGAGCGCCTCGACGAAGGCTTCCGGGTCCGGTGAGAGCGGCGCGAATTTTTCGAGCGCGGCGAGCACGTCGAGGTTCGCGGCATCGCCGTCGGGGTCTTCGCCGGTCGCGAGCGCCCGCGCCTTCTTGCGGCGCTCGCCGCCCGCGATCCACGAGATGAACTCGAACAGGGAGTCGGGTGCGGGTGAGAGCGAGAGATCGTTCGAGAGAATATCGAAGAGCCTGCGCTCGCCGATCATACAGTCCGGCGACGCGCCGATCGCCGCGATGATTGCGTTCACGAGCAACGGGTCGTTCTCGGGAAAGATGCCGAAGGAGTCGCCGACGACATAGTCGAGCCCGCTGCCCGCAAGATCGAACTCGATATGATGCGTTTCCTTTTCCGAGCCCGGCTTGTTGAGACGGTAACGCGCGACAAACGTGGCGGGGACCGGGTTGTCGCGCGAGCGGCCGGGCGCGGCTTCCGGAATCGCCACGGCTGCGGGCTCCGCTTTCGCCTCGGCGGCAACGGCCTGCGCCGGGCCCGCTTCCAGCTCTTCATGCAGCTTCTTCAGCATGCGGGCGGTTTCCTTGCCGCCCGGCACGCAGAGATTGAGCCGCGCTTCCTGCTTCGCGAAAACCGCGGCCGAATAGTCGCGGCAGCTATATCCGCACTGGCCGCAATCCTGCTGCGCCATCGCCGCCATCATGCGCTGCTTCAGCGGGCGGCCTTCGGCGAGCTTCATGCGTTCCGGCAGCACGATGGTCTGGTCGTGCCACGGCTCGCTTTCATCGATCGCTTCGGCGGGCGCGGCGCCGCTGCCGCCGATCAGGGCCGCGGCCTGTTCGGGCGAGAGCGGCGTCAGGCCGGTGCCGTCCAGCGCCACCACGCCCGCGAAGAAGCCGTTCAGCCAGGACCGCTGCTCGGGTGAGAACGGCGCGCTTTCGGGCACGAGCGTCGGCAGCGGCGGCGGCATGTTCTTGGTCATGCGGCCGCCTCCGCTTCGCAGAGCGCCTTCAGGTCTTCGATTTCGTGGCGGCGGGTGAACGTAAGAAATGTCTCGTCGCTCGACGCACGATGCGCGAGATAGGTTTGCAGCAGGCGTTCGACCGCCGACGGCACATCCTCCGCCTTCACGTCGCGCCAGATCTCGCGCGCCAATCCGGCTTCCGGTCCGAACCCGCCGCCGACATGAACGTGATAGCCCTCGACGGTGTCCTCCTCCGACACAGAAACGCGGCAGGCGATCAGGCCGATGTCGCCGACATAGTGCTGCGCGCAGGAATGATGACAGCCGGTGAGATGGATGTTCACCGGCCCGTCGAGCTGCACGCGCGCTTCGCACCAGCGGGCGATCTCCTCGGCATGGAGCTTGGTGTTCGCAGCCGCGAAGCGGCAGCCGACGTTTCCGGTGCAGGCGACGAGACCGGCGCGGATCGAGGTGGCTTTCGTGGTCAGGCCGAGGGCCTGGATGGCCGCTTCGGCGAACGGGACGTTCGCGCTCGACACGCCGGAAATGAGGAGATTCTGCCAGACCGTCAGGCGGATATCGCCGTCGCCGAGGTCGGCGGCGATCTTCGCCAACCCGCGCATCTGCTCGACGGTCAGCTTGCCGACCGGCAGCACGACGCCGATCCAGTGCAGGTTCGGCTGCTTCTGTTGATGGACGCCGATATGCGCCGAGCGGTCGAAGGCCGGGCGCGGCGCGACGGCCTCCGCCGGGACGCGTGCAAGCGGCGTGCCGAGCTTCTCATCCACGGCCGCAAGGAATTTCTCGAAGCCCCATGCGTCGAGCACATATTTCAGCCGCGCCTTGTTGCGGTCGGTGCGGTTGCCGTGCTCGATGAAAACGCGCACCACCGCGTCCGCTACGGCCGTTGCCTGCTCCGGTTTCACCACAACGCCGGTGTCGCGCGCGAAGTCGCGATGGCCGGTAATGCCGCCGAGCGTGAGGCGGAAATAGACGCCGGGCTCGACGCCCGCGCCTTCCCTCACCTCCACCGCCTGGAAGCCGATGTCGTTGGTGTCTTCGAGCACCGGGATCGTGCCAGCGCCGTCGAAGGCGACGTTGAACTTGCGCGGCAGGCCGTAGAGCGAGCGGTCGTTCAGGATGTGGAAGTGCCATTCGCGCGCGTAGGGGCGCGTGTCGATCAGTTCCTGCGGGTCGATGCCCGCCGTCGGCGTGCCGGTGACGTTGCGGATGTTGTCGGCGCCGGAGCCGCGCGAGGACAGGCCAAGGTCCTGCACGCCCTCGAGCACCGCGACCGCGTCCTTCGCCTCGATCTCGCGGATCTGGATATTGGCGCGCGTCGTCACATGCGAGTAGCCGCCCGCGTAACGCTCCGTGAGATCGGCAAGGCCCTCGAACTGCCAGTGCGAAAGGATGCCGTTCGCGATGCGCAACCGGCACATATACGAATTCTGCGCGGGCGCGACATAGAAGAGGCCGTAATAGCGCCAGCGGAAATTGTCGGCGGTCTTCGGATATTCGTTCTTCTCGCCCTGCTCCTTCAGCCGGCCGTAAGCGTCGAACGGATGCTCCTCGCGCTTGACCTTCTCCTGGTCGGCGAGCTTGCCGCCTTCCGCCAGCACGCGGTTCTGCGCCGCGAGGTGGATCGCGTCGGGGCCCGACGGCTCGGCCGAAGCGTCGGTTGCTCCGGCACCGCGCGCCGCGCGCGCGGCATTGAGACCGGACATGAAGCCTTCGAGATAACGCTTCTGATCGAGGGTGAAGTCGGCTGCCATGACCGCCTCACGCGGCCAGACGTTCAGCGGCGGTGCGGCCGAACGCCAGATCGTCGCGAATGCGTTCGACCGGCGCGCCGGAGCGGATGAGGTCGAGGTACCACGGGCCGTCCGCCGTATCGCCGAAGAGGATCGCGCCGGCGAGACGACCGTCGCGGATCACGAGTTTGCGGTAGAGGCCGATGCCGGGGTCGGACAGGAAGATCGACTCGGTGCCCTCCCCGCCGTGAAATTCACCAACCGAGAAAAGACTGACCCCTGTAACCTTCAAGCTCGTCGCGCTTTGCACGGGCCGGAACGCGGCCGACTGGCCCGCGAGCGTGCGGGCCGCCACCTCGGCCATGTCATAAAGCGGCGCGACGAAGCCGTAGCAGATGTCGTTGTGCTGCACGCATTCGCCGATGGCGCAGATGTTCGCGTCCGACGTGCGCATGCAGTCGTCCACGACAATGCCGCGCTCGACGTGCAGCCGCGCATCGGTCGCGAGGCGGGTTTCCGGCCGGATGCCCGTCGCCATCACGACCAGATCGGCGGGATAAACGGTTCCGTCGTCGAGCAGCACAGCCTCGACGCGCCGATGGCCAAGAATGGCGGTGGTCTGCGCGCGGCAATGAACCTTGATGCCGCGCCGTTCGAGCGTCTGCTGCAAAAGCCTGCCGGCCGCCGGATCGAGTTGCAACTCCATCAGGTGCCCCATCAGGTGGAGCACAGTCACGTCCGCGCCGCGCAGGCGTAGCGCCGCCGCCGCTTCAAGACCGAGCAAACCGCCGCCGATCGCAACGACCTTGAGGCCGGGCTTTTCCGCCGCCCCAACCATCGTGTTGACGTCGTCCAGATCGCGGAACGTAACAACGCCTTGCAGGTCCCTGCCCGCCACCGGAATCAGAAACGGCGCAGAGCCGGTCGCGATCACCAGTTTGTCGTAGGGCGTGTCGCCGTTCCGCGAACGCACGGTTTTGGCCACACGGTCGATCCTCGTGACCGTTTCGCCAAAGCGGCAGGCAATGTTTTTTGCGGCATACCAAGCCGCGTCGTGGATGGCGATCTGCTCGAACGTCTCCTGCCCCGCGAGCAGCGGTGACAGAAGGATGCGGTTGTAGTTGCCGCGCGGCTCGGCGCCGAACAACGTGACGTCATAGGCGTCCGGCGCGAACTCGAACAGATGTTCGAGCATCCGTCCCGCCGCCATGCCGTTCCCGACGACTACCAACTTTTCGCGCATGCGGGGCCCGTCAGGCAGCCTCGACGAAGCGATGGCGTTCGTAGAGGAATTCGAGCACGCGCTGGCGGCACTTGAGATAAACGGGGTTGGCCGCGAGTTCGAGCCGCTTGCGCGGGCGCGGCAGCGGCACGTCGAGCACTTCGCCGATCCGAGCAGCCGGGCCGTTGGTCATCATCACGATGCGGTCGGAGAGGAGCACCGCCTCGTCCACGTCGTGGGTGATCATCATGACGGTGTTGCCGAGCTTCTGGTGCAGGGCCATCACCGAGTCCTGCAAATGTGCGCGCGTCAGTGCGTCGAGCGCGCCGAACGGCTCGTCGAGCAGCAGGACCTTCGGCTCCATCGCGAGCGCGCGCGCGAGACCGACACGCTGCTTCATGCCGCCGGAGATTTCCGCCGGCCGCTTGTCGCGCGCATGGGCCATCTGCACGAGTTCGAGGTTATGAATGGTCCAGGCGTGGCGGTCGGCGCGCGTCTTCCTGCCGGAAAAGACCTTGTCCACGGCGAGCCGTACGTTGTCGTAAACGGTGAGCCAGGGCAGCAGCGAGTGGTTCTGGAAGACGACCGCCCGGTCCGGACCGGGCTCGTTCACCTCGCGGCCTTCGAGAATGATGCCGCCATTCGTCGCCGGCGTGAGGCCCGCGACGATATTGAGGAGCGTCGATTTTCCGCAGCCGGAGTGACCGATGATCGAGACATATTCGCCCTGCTCGATTGTGAGCGTGATCTCCTTCAGCACTTCCGTCTGCGCCGAACCGCGGGAGAAAACCTTGTCGACGTGATCAATCTTGAGATAGCCGGACATTCCCCTCTCCTCAGTTTGCCGCTGTGCCGCGCGTGACCACCGAAGCGATGAAGGCGATGAGGCGGTCGAGGATGAAGCCGACGACGCCGATATAGACGAGCGCCACGACGATGTCGGGGATGCGGGACGAATTCCACGCGTCCCAGATGAAGAAGCCGATGCCGACGCCGCCGGTAAGCATCTCGGCGGCGACGATCGCAAGCCACGAAAGACCAATGCCGATGCGCAGCCCCGTGAAGATGTAGGGCGCGGCGGACGGGATCATGATCTTCCAGAAGAACTCGAACGGATTGAGCCGCAGGACGGCGGCGACGTTGCGGTAGTCCTGCGGAATGTTGCGAATGCCGACCGCGGTGTTGATGATGATCGGCCATACCGCCGTGATGAAGATGACGAAAATCGCGGACGGCTGACTATCGCGGAATGCGGCGAGCGAAATCGGCAGCCAGGCGAGCGGCGAGATCGTGCGCAGCACCTGGAAGATCGGGTCGAGCCCGCGCATCGCCCAGACCGACTGGCCGACGATGGTGCCGAGCATAATGCCGATCAAACCCGCGAGACCGTAGCCGACGGCGACACGCTCGAGCGAGGTCAGCACGCGCAGACCGAGGCCGATGTCCTGCGGGCCGGCGACGAAGAACGGATCGAGGATCAGGTCGCTCGCTTCCGCCCAGATCTTCGACGGCGCAGGCAGCGTCGCGCCGGGCCGATCGCACAAAAACTGCCACACCAGCAGGATGAGCCCGATTGTCACGAGCGGCGGCAGCACCCGCGCCGCCAGTGCGCTGAGGTGCGGGACAAGCTTCGTCGCCAGATAGCCCGGCTTGGGCGGATCGATACGCAGCACCTTGGCCACAGCGCCGGACGCGGGAACGGAAGCGCTGTGCTCGATCTTCAGGAGAGGCATGGTCATTCAGTTCTGCTCCGGCGGGGAAGAAGGCGGCCGCGTCCGGCCGCCCGTTTTGATTCAGACCTCGAGGCGTTTGATGGAGAGGCTCTTGAGGTAGCCCTGCGGGTCCGCCGGATCGAACACCTTCCCGTCGAAGAAGGTCTCCTTGCCGCGCGAAGACGTGGGCGGAATGTCGGCCGCCGCGACGCCGAGCGTCTTCGCCGCCGTGCGCCAGAGGTCCTCGCGGTTCACCTTGTCGACGAGCGCCTTGATGTCCGTCGTCGGCTCGAACTTGCCCCAGCGGATGTCTTCCGTAACGAACCAGGCGTCGTGGCTCTTGAACGGATAGGAGGCGTGCTCGCTCCAGAACTTCATGAACTGCTTGGAGCCTTTCTCGACGCGGCCGTGTCCGTAATCGATATTGCCCTTCAAGCGGCCGATCATGTCGGTGACCGGCACGTTGAACCATTGCCGCTTGCCGGTGATGGCCGCGAGCTCGTCCTTGTTCTCGAGCTTCTCGCACCACTGTTGCGCTTCCATCACCGCCATCAGGATCGCCTGCGCGGCCTTCGGATGCTTGTCGACCCATTCGGCGCGCATGCCGAGCGCCTTCTCGGGATGCTTGAACCAGAGCTCGCCCGTCGTGCAGGCGGTGTAGCCGATACCCTGGTTGACGAGTTGCTCGTGCCACGGATCGCCGACGCAGAAGGCGTCCATGTTGCCGACCTTCATGTTCGCCACCATCTGCGGTGGCGGAACGGTGATCAGCGAGATGTCCTTGTCGGGGTCGATGCCGGCAGCGGCGAGCCAGTAGCGGATCCAGACGTCGTGCGTGCCGCCCGGAAAGGTCATCGCGACCTTCACTTCCTTGCCCGCGGCCTTCTTTGCCGCCCATGCCGCCTTGAGCGGCGAGGCGTCGATGCCGACCTTGAGGTCCTTGAATTCGTTCGAGACCGAGATCGCCTGCGCGTCGAGATTGAGACGCAGCAAGAGATACATCGGCGTCGGCACATTGTTCTGCGTGATCTTGCCCGTCGAGATCAGGTAAGGCATCGGCGACAAGATGTGCGCGCCGTCGATGCCGTTCTTCTCCGAGCCGAGCACGATGTTGTCGCGCGTCGCGCCCCAGGACGCCTGCTTGGCGACTTCCACGTCGGGCATGCCGTGCTTGGCGAAGAGCCCTTTCTCCTTCGCGATCACCAGCGAGGAAGCGTCGGTCAAGGCGATGTAGCCGAGGATTGCCTTGGTGGTTTCCGGCGCCGACGCATGCGCGATCGGCAGCCCGAACGGGAACTGTGTCTTCACCGCGGCGAGCAGCGCGGCTGTGCCGGCGCTGGCTTTGAGAAATTTGCGGCGGCTCAGGCCGCGCTGTGTCTTCGATCCTTCCGTGAAATTATTCGTCATGACGCCTGTCGTCCTCTCGTTCAAATGGAGCCCGCCCGTCGATCGCGTTTCCCGCCGGCCAACAAAAAACCGCAGCCTCAATGAAGCGCGCCCAAGCTGGCGTTCTCCCTGGAGACAGCGGCGTTGCTGGCTGGTCCTTCGTTGGACCGGCGGTGCTCGTGAGCACCGATTGGAATCTCTCTTACAAGCTTCGTGCCAACTCGCGCGTGGCGCGGATCAGGCCGGAAAGCGGGCTTTAGCCGCGACGAAAATCCGCCGGTCGAGACGAAGTGCTGCGCGAATTTGCATCAGGCACCCCGACTGCAAAAAAATTGTGCAGCGCAAGAAGTCGTTAACCTCTTACTGGCGGCGGATTTTCCAGACGCCCAGATGCGCGGCGATATCGTCCGCGTTGAACGGCGGGCCGGTGAAAGCCCCAACACCGTCGGCGGGTTCGGAGGCCGGCAGCGGTTCGCTCTCTCCGAGGATGGAATCATAGAGGTCGGGCCGGAAGACAGCCTTCGCCTGCGCGAGAAGATCGGGCGACATCAGCGCATGACCCCAGCGCACCATCTGTGCGTAGAGCCACGCCGCCTGCACGGGATCGGGACGCGCAGCGCGGGCGCGGCCGACGAGGAGATACCGGTCGCTCGTCCGCACGGCGCCGTCGGGTGAAATTTTCAGGCGACCATCGAGCGTGCGGCGAATGACTTCCGCTGCAACACCGATGCGGTCCGGCGCGGCGAGGATCGTGGCGACCTCGTCGCGGTTTGCCGGGTCCTCGACGAAGGCGGCGGCGCGGCCGTGCGCCCGCACGAGCGCGCGAAAGACTTCGGGGTTCTCGTCAGCCCAGGACGCGCGCACGGCCAGCACCTTCTCCGCCGCGCGCTGGAAAATCTCGCAGACGAAGTGAAGGATATGGCCAATGCCGAGATCGACCGCAACGGAATTCCACGGCGCGCCGACACAAAAACCATCGACGTGCTTGTTGGCGAGGCTTTCGACCATGAAAGGCGGCGGCAGAACCACAAGGCGGATGTCCTGGTCCGGATCGACGCCGCCCGCCGCCATCCAGAAGCGAAGATGATAATTATGCGTCGAATAGGGAAACGTCATGCCGAACGTCAGCGGCTCCTTGCCGCGTGACCGCCGATTGGCGACGACGCGCGCGAGCGCGCTTGCCGTCACCATCGGGTCGGACAAATCGCCATCGGCTTCGGCTGCAATCGCCGCATGAAGCGGCGGCGATATGGTAATCGCGTTGCCGTTCAGGCCAAGCCCGAAAGGCGCAATAATCGGCACTTTCACGTGGCCGAGCCCGAGGCTGGAGGCGATGGCGACCGGCGCGATCATGTGCGCGGCATCGAACAGCCCGATGTTCAGTTTGTCGCGGATGTTCGACCACGACACCTCACGCACCAGTT
>Ga0307505_10000775_pt1 | contig 31496 bp, 35 predicted proteins | sample 23_S_MG_FD_202183 | JGI IMG/M metagenome (GOLD analysis project Ga0307505, IMG submission 202183) | Soil microbial communities from Populus trichocarpa stands in riparian zone in the Pacific Northwest, United States - 23_S | ecosystem: Environmental > Terrestrial > Soil > Riparian zone > Trees... | reverse complement strand
GCGCTCCGGCCGATCTCCCGTCGGGTATGCGTCCAGCGCGCGCGCCCACAACGCGTCGTCCACCAGGTACGGCTCGGCCGTCCACCCGGTCTGCGCGACCAGCGCGCGAAACGCGGCACGCGGCGGCGGCGCGGTGCAGATCACGTGCAGCCGGCGGCGGCCGGCATCGGCCTCGAAGGGCACGAGTCCCAGCGCACGCACCAGATGGCCCGACAGGCCTCCAGGCGCCCGCCGGATGAGCGCCAGATCCACCGTGGTGAGGAAGCTCAGCCCGCACTGCGCGGCCAAGGCGCGCACCACGAGGTGCGAGCCGACGTGCCCCAGGCGCTGCAACTCGGCGCCCAGCCGCAGGCCGGAGCGGCGCTGCGTGGCCAACGCTTCGGTCAACTGTGCCTGCGTGATGGCGCCGTCGTGCCTCAGGATTGCGCCCAGACGTAAAGTTGCGCGTCCGTCGGCCGATCCCCGGGGCCCCCGCCGCGCGGACTCCAGCGCGGTGGGGTGGGGTCCCATAGGCATGTCGGCGGTCCCGATCCCACGGCGCACGGCCACATCGACGCACGCCGGCGAGCAATACCACTGCTCGTTCACGTGCGTGCCGCCGAGCACACGCGTGCCCAGGTTCGGTCGCCAGCGGCCGCAGGTGGCCTCACCGCATCTCGGCATGATTCGCGTGCTCGCTGGACGCGTTGGACATTTGCAGCATCAGGCGTACTTCGCCTTCGGACAGGTGCTCCGTGGCGGCGATCTGGTCCACCGTGCGACCGCGCTTGGCCGCGCTGCGAATGCGGCGACGGGTGTTGGTACGGGGTGCCACGGCCGTGCGGGGCTCCGGCAGCGGGCGCGGCGCCTGCCGCACCACGTCCTGGAAGCCGGCCTCGACCGTATCGGTCAAGAGCGCGAGGGCCGCACCGAACTGGGCGACGCGCGCGTCCAGATACTTGACCCGGCGACCCTGCAGCCATAGCAGCACGGCCACGGCGGCGCACGCGGCCACCAGGCCCACGGCGATACCGGCGAGAATCCACTGACCTTCGGGTGTGAGCTGCCACTGCATCTGCATCTACGCCTCCATCGAACGCGCGCGCTCGCGAGGACTGACCACGTCCAGCACGCGAACTCCGTAGTTTCCGCCGACCACGACCACTTCACCGCGCGCGACCACACGGTTGCTCACCAGCAGATCGACCGGGTCGTCGGCCGACCGTCCGAGGTCGATCAGAGAGCCGGGCCCCAGGTGCGCCAGGGTTCGAAGCGGCAGCTCGGTGCGCCCGAAGCGCACGATGAGCGGCAGCTCGATATCGAGGATCGCGTCGAGCCGTTCCGACGCGGCTGGCGTCGCGTGCAATTCCGAATCGGTCGCCTTCGGTGCATCGGCCGGCGGGCCCGCGGGCGACCCGGCCGGTACGGCCGTCAGGTCGATCTCGCCAGCAATGGTGATCGTCACCGGCACGCTGACGGCGGGGCACGACACGACGAGCGTCGTCGCCCCGGCGCCAGGGTCGGCGGCGGCGTGCGGGGCCACTTCGCCCGCGCGCAGTTCCAGGCCTCCCGCCGCATCCAGGAGCGACAGGGCGCTCACGGTCTGACGGATCGCCTCGCGCAACGTATCGGCCACCGCCGTCGGCGGCACGTCGCCCGTCAGCCCCATGATGGCGGCCGTCAGCGCGCTGGCCCCTTCCGCGTCGACAACGACCGTCCACGACCCGCGCGCCGCGGCGTCGGTGTCCACCGTGATGGACCATCCGTCGCCGGACACGGGCGCGGCCCCCGGTGCGGCCGTCGCCGGCGAGCCGATCAACGCGGCGATGACCGTCGCCAGTTCCTGACCGAACAGTTCCGGCAGTGTCTGCTTCATGCCGCCACTCCAGCTGTCACGAGCCCCTTCGGCTCGATGCGAACCTGCACGGCCTGACCGTCTCGCGACAGCCGGCCGACGAACCGGTTGAGCTCGCCGACGTAAACGTCAACCGGCGTCGTCACCGACCGTCCCAGCGTGATCAGGTCTCCCCGTCGGAGCTGAATCAGGTCGCGGGCGGCGATCGTGGTGCTCATCTGCGCCGTGATGGCCACCGGCACCCGGCACAGGTTCGCGGCCAGCCACTTCGACTCCTCGGCGGTCGGCTGGCGCCTGGTGCGCTGCGACCCTTGAATGAACTTGTCGCCGATGGCCTCGATGGCCGAGGCTGGGATGCAGAGGTTCAGCATCCCCCGCGTCTCGCCGACCTTCATGTCGAAGCCGAGCAGGACCACGATCTCGTTTGGTCCGACCACCTGCAGCATCTGCGGGCGTGTTTCCCGGGCGTGGATCCGAAAGCGCACGTCGCCAACGGCTCTCCAGACGTCCGACAGGGAATCGAGCAGCAGCTTCACCACCGAGTCGATGACGTTCTGCTCGATCTCGGTCAAGGCCCGGCTGAGCCTGGGGGTCTTGCCCGTGCCTCCGAGGAGGCGGTCGATCAGGCTGAAGGCCACGCCGGGGTTCATCTCGATCGCGGCCAGGCCCTCCAGCGGGTCCAGCGCCACGGCATAGAAGGCCGTCTGCTCGGGCAACGACATCAGGAACTCGGAGTACGCGAACTGCTCCACCGACACGATCGAGATCTCGGTCACCGATCGGAGGAAGACCGACATCGAGGTCGAGACGTTGTGCGCGAACCGGTCGTGGAGGAAGTGCAGGGATCGCAGCTGGTCCTTCGAGATGCGATCCGGACGCCGGAAGTTGTAGCCGACGACGGTTTCGCTGCCCACGCCGGTTCCACCGGCCGAGCCGCGCACCGCCCCATGCGGCGTGGACTCGAGCAGCGCGTCGATTTCGTCCTGGGAGAGGATCTTGCTCATCGCTGCGCCTCCGGGAGACCGAGCGACGACCGCAGGAGCGTCCGCAGCCGGGATACGGCGACGCCGCGCAGCTGACACACGCGCGATTCGCAGACGCCGATGGCTTCGCCGATCTCGGCCAGCGTCATCTCCTCCTCGTAGTAGAGGGCGAGGATGTGGCGCTCGCGTTCCGGCAGCGCTTCCACCGCGCGGGCCAAGTGGGTGCGCAGTTCCTTTCGCTCGATCGCCTGGACGGCGCTTTCGCCGGGATCGATGCAGAACTCGATGAGGGGCGTGCCGTCGCTGGCGGGCGCGTCCAGTTCGCGAGCGGTAGCCAACTCCAGCGTTCGCAGCTGTTCCGCCGCGCGGTCGTACTCCTCGACCGACAGGTTGAGCTCGGCGGCAATCGCCGCTTCGTCGGGCTCCTTGCCCGTCTTGGCGCGCACGGCGGCGATGGCCGTGTCGACGTCGCGACGCAGGCGCCGGAGCGAACGGGGCGCCCAGTCCAGGTCTCGCAGCGCGTCCAGCATGGCGCCGTGCACTCGACGCCGCGCGAACGCCTGGAAGGGCACGCCCAGCGAGGGCTGATACCGGCCGGCGGCCTCGATGAGCCCCAGCATGCCGGCGCTGACCAGATCCTCGATGCACACCTGCGACGGCAGGCGCTGGGCCAGCCGTTGCGCGAGGCTCTTGACGAGCGCGACGTTCTCGATCACGAGCTCGTCGCGGGTGTCGCGCCGGGCGGCCGCCGCGCTCACGCGCATAGGGGAGCCTCCACGAGCGAGAGGAGCGTCGGCAGGGGCCCGCGCGGCTCGAGCCCAGCCGGGCCAAGGCCCGCCAGCCGCGACGCCACGATGCGGTAACACCGGCTGGCCGGCGATTGCGGCAGCAGGTCGACGATCGCGCGCTGCTCGATGACGGCCGCCCGCAGCGCGGGGTCGGCGCTGACGAACCCGTAGTAGGCCACGGCATGGCCGAGGAAGCGCCGCGCCGCCGTCTCGATCTGCCGGAACGCCAGCTTCGCTTCGTCGGGGGTGCGCACGCCGTTGACGACGATGCCGATCTCCTTGGCCGAGTCCATGCGCGACAGCACCTTGGTCACCGCGTAGGCGTCGACGATCGCCGACGGCTCGAGCGAGGTGACCACGATGACGCGACCCGCGAACTGCAGCATGTGCAGCACGTTGTCGGAGATGCCCGCGGCCGTGTCGATCAGCAGATAGTCCAGCTCGCACCGGACCTCGTCGAGCGCGGCGTGGAGGCGTTCTCGCTGCACGGGGTTGAGCGCGGTCAGCGACTGCAAGCCCGAGCTGGCGGGAATGATTCGAACACCGGCGGGCCCTTCGACGACGATGTCCGCGAGACGCTTCTCGCCCGACACCACCTGGCCCACGTGGCCGTCCGGCGTCAGGCCCAGCAACACGTCGATGTTGCCCAGCCCGAAGTCCGCGTCCAGTACGCCGACCCGGTAGCCCAGGCGCGCCAGCGCCACGGCGACGTTGATGGTGACGTTGGTCTTGCCCACCCCACCCTTGCCGCTGGTGACGGCCAGGACGGTGGCGGGTCGTGTCGACGCCTGTATCACCGAGGTCATGCCGAGGCCCCCGCTGCGTGCGTGCCCAGCACCCACGACGCCAGCGCCGCGGGCGTGGCGCGATGGAGGTCCTCCGGCACGCGTTGTCCAGTCCCTACGAACGACACAGGCAATCCCGTCTCCTGTAAGACCCCGATCAGGGGCGCCAACGATTCGACCTCGTCCAGCTTGGTGATGACGATGCGCGACGGTCTCGCATCTCCGAACCGCTCCACCGTCCTGCGCGCGAGCGACGCGGGCAGGCTGGCGGGGAGGACCAGGTGCGTGCGCGCGCCCGGCACCCGCGCCAGGCGCGAGAAGATCTCTCGCGTGATGTTGTCGCCCGGCGATCGCCCGGGCGTATCGAGCAGCACCGGCCCCTTGAGGGTGGCCACGACGTGATCCAGCTCGTCGGCCGTGCGCGCCACGGCGAGCGGCGACCCGAGGATGTCGGCGTAGAGCCGCAGCTGCTCCACCGCGCCGACGCGGTAGCCGTCGGCGGCCACGAGGCCCAGCCGACGCCCATGTCGCATCCGTGCCTGCGTGGCGATCTTCGCGATGGTGGTCGTCTTGCCGACGCCCGGCGGGCCGACGAACACCTCCACCGTCGCCATCTCGTCGTCCGGCGACGTCAGCGCGGCCAGGTGCGCCGCGACGGTCTCCTCGAGCCCAGCGGCCCCGTTCCCACGCGGGTGGGCGCGCGGGTGGGCTTCGGCGATGGCGCGAGCCGTCGACGGGTCCATGCCGCACGCGTTGAGGCGCGCCGCGATGTCGTCGGTCACCGGGTCGGCCGTCCGGTGGTCCGTCGCCCCCTGTCGGTTCGCCGACACCGCGTGCCGCTCGACGGCCGCCGTGATCTCGACCACCTGGCCGCCGATGAGGCCGCGCAGGCCCGAGGCGTGTACGACGCCGGTCGAGAGCACCAGGGCGTCCGGGCCCAGCTCGACCTTGGCGGCGTAGAGCGCCCCCTTCAGCGTTTTGTGGCGGAAAGTCTTGACGTGCATGTCAGTTCACGTAGGTCCGTCCAGGGTCAGTCCAGATTCACCAGCGGCACGATCGGCACGTGCGCGGGTACCTCCGAGTGCGACAGCACGCCGAGGTGCGGAAGCACCCTGGCGAACAGCCGCCAGAGGTGCGGCCGCAGTGCCGGTGAACACAAGAGCACGGGCTGTGCCATCGCCTGCTCGATGGCCTTGGCAATGCGGGAGGCCAGGCTCTGTGCCTGCTGGGGATCGAGCGCCAGGACCGCCCCGTGCTCGGTCCTTACGACCGACGCGAGCAGGCGCTCCTCGAGGCCCGGCATGACGCCAATCACGGGCAGCTCCCCCTTGTCGTTCTGGTACGGCCGGCAGATCGCCCGGCCCAGGGACGCGCGCACGGCCTCGACCAGCGAATCGGGATCCTTGGAGGTTCCCCCCGCGTCGGCCAGCGCCTCGAGGATCGTGGCCAGGTCGCGCACCGGCACGCGCTCGCGCAGCAGCTGGCGCAGCACGCGTTGGAGATCGCCGACCGAGACGACCTTGGGCACCAGTTCCTCGACGAGCTTGGGCGCGGTCTGCGCCAGCTGGTCCAGCATCTCTTTGGTTTGCTGGCGGCTGAGGAGGTCCGGCAGGAACGTGCGAATCGTTTCCGACAGGTGGGTCGAGAGCGCGCTCGTCGCGTCCACCACGGTGTAGCCGGCGGCCGTCGCGCGGTCGCGTTCGTCGGCGGGCACCCACGTCGCCGGCAGCCCGAACGCCGGCTCCTTGGTCTGCACGCCGTCCAGCGCCTGCGCCGCGGTGCCGGGGTTGATCGCCAGGAAGCGGTCGGCGTACAACTCCGCGCGCGCCACTTCGACGCCCTTGACGAGGATCGAGTACCCCCGCGGTCCCAGCTGCAGGTTGTCGGCGATCCGCACGGGCGGCACGATGACGCCGGTTTCGGAGCCGATCTGCTTCCGAATGGCGCGCACGCGCGAGAGCAGGGTGCCGCCTTGCTTCTCGTCCACGAGCCCGACGAGGGCATAGCCCACTTCGACGCTGAGCGGCTCGACGCCGACCGAGGTATCGGGGGCCTCGGTCATCGGCGCCGGCGCATCGGGGGCAGCCGCCACCGGCGCGGCACCGCGAACGGCATAGGCCGCCAGCCCCAGCATCGCCGCCACGGCGATGAACGACAGCTTCGGCAGACCCGGGATGACCGCCAGCGCAAGGAGCACGCCGGCCGCGATCCCGAGCGGACGCGCACGGGCAAAGAGCTGGGTGGCGACTTCCTCTCCCAGGTGCGACTCGGCCGCCGCGCGCGTCGTGATGAGGCCCCCGGCCATCGACACCAGGAGCGACGGAATGGACGTCACCAGGCCTTCGCCGACGGTCAGAATCGTGTAGGTCTCGGCGGCGTCGGCCAGGTCCATCCCGTGCTGGAGCACGCCGATGATCAGCCCCGCCACGATGTTCACGAACGTGATGAGCACCGCCGCCAGCGCGTCGCGTTGGGTGAAGCGGATCGCACCGTCCATCGAGCCGTAGAAGTCGGCCTCGCGCCGCACCCGGTCGCGGCGCTGCCGCGCTTCGCGGTCGTCGATGACGCCCGCGTTCAGATCGGCGTCGATCGCCATCTGCCGGCCGGGCATCGCGTCCAGGGTGAACCTGGCCGTCACTTCCGAGATGCGCACCGCGCCGTGGTTGATGACGATGTACTGGATGGCGATGAGGACGAGGAAGATCACCACGCCCACGACGAAGTTGCCGCCCACCACGAACTGGCCGAACGCCATGATGACGCTCCCCGCCGCGTCGATGCCGTCGGCGCCGTTCAAGAGCACCAGGCGGGTCGACGCCACGTTGAGGGAGAGCCGGATCAGGGTCAAGAGCAGGAGCAGCGACGGAAACACCGAGAATTCGACCGGCGTCCGCACGTAGATCGCCGTCAACAGCAGCACCACCGCCAGCCCGATGTCGATCGACAGCAGGAGGTCGAGGAGCAGCGGCGGCAACGGGACGATCATCAGCATCACGACCGCCAGAACGGCGATCGGCACGAGCAGATGGCTGGGATGGGACGTCGATTTCGCCATGGTGGTCTACCTAGAAGGTCAACTGCCGCAACCGCACGAGATACGCGAGTACCTCGGCCACCGCGGCGAAGAGGTGCGCCGGGATCGTGTCGCCGACCTCCGTGGACTTGAAGAGCGCCTGCGCGAGGGGTTTGTTCTCGACGATCGGCACCTCGTGCTTGCGCGCGGCGTCTCGGATGCGCTGGGCGACGTGGTCCCTGCCCTTGGCCAGCACGCGCGGCGCCGACATCGTCTCGCGCGTGTACTCGAGGGCCACGGCGAAGTGAGTCGGGTTGGTGACGACGACGGTCGCGCGCGCGACGTCGGACATCATCCGGCGCCGTGCGATCTCGCGCTGCACGCGCCGCACGCGGCTCTTCACCTCGGCGTTACCCTCCTGCTGCCGGGCTTCGTCGCGCACTTCCTGGCGGCTCATGCGGAGCGACTTCGTCAGCCGGTAATGCTGCAGGCCGTAGTCGGCGAGGGCGAGGAGTGCCAGCACGGTGCCGGCGCGCCAGAACATGGACTCGACGTGGCCCCAGCCGACCAGCGCCGCGTCCCGCGGATCGAGCCGGGTCATCCCCACGCTGTCGCGAGTCACCCCTTCGAGGATGCCCCACGCCAGGTAGGTCAACGCGGCGACGCTGACGAGCGTCTTCAACGTGTCGACGACGGATTGCGAGAGGCCGAACCGCTTGATCCCTTGTTTGGGGCTGAGGCGCGACCAGTTCAACTGCAGGGCGCCCGGCGCAAACGACCACCCGCCCTGGAACCCGTGCATGCCCACCGCCGCCACCATCGTGGTCACCGCGATCGGGCCCACCAGCCAGGCAATGACGCCGGACCCCGACGCCACCATCCCGGCAATCTCGGGCCCGGTCAGATCACGCCCGGCGGCGTCGCCCAGCTTCACCAGACCGGCGGACAGTTCCCCTTCGAGCCCCGTCAGCAGACGGCCTCCGAGGCGCGCCAGGGCAAAGGTGGCCGCGATGGACGCCGCGGCCAGGGCCAGGTCGCGGCTTCGCGCGATCTGGCCCTTCTTGCGGGCGTCTTCACGTTTTTTTCGTGTGGGTTTTTCTGTCTGCTCGGTCGCCATGGCTCACCGAAACGCGCGCGCGGTGTCGAGGCCCAGACCGACCGCGCCGTCGACCAGACCGGACACCACGCCCGGCACGGCCGAGACGACGAGCCCGAGCACGAAGAGGCCCAGGCCCAGCCGGATCGGATATCCCACCACCATGAAACCCAGGGACGGCGCCGTCCGGGCGATGAGTCCCACCGCGACCTCGACGACCAGCATCACGATCACGATGGGCGCGGCCAGGCGCGCGCCGACGGAAAAGACCAGGCCGAAGAGGTCGCGTACGCGTTCGGCGAGGGACCCGTCCACACCGCCGCCGCCGACGGGCAACGCCTCGTAGGACGCTGCCAGGGCCCGCAGCATCGTGTGGTGGCCGTCCACGCCCAGCAGCGTGAGAACCGCCAGCACTCCGAAGAGCGCGGTCACCGTGTTGTTGCGCGCGCCGCTCATCGGATCGATCGTGGCGCCGTAGGAATAGCCGATCTGGTAGCCGCTCAAGTGGCCGGCCAATTCCACACCCGTCACGAGCGCCTGCACGGCGCTGGCGAGCGCGAGCCCGATGGCCATCTCGCGCGCCACCACGCCGACCAGCCCGACCGCGGTGCCGCTGGCCGGCACGGTCACCGTCGGCAGCATCGCCAGGGCGACGAACACGGTCAGCGCCACCTTGACGCGGGCCGACACGTAGCCGCCGCCCAGCCCCGGCCCGAGCGCCATCAGCATGCCAGGGCGCACGAGGAGCACCGCCAGGCGCGCCAGCGTGGACGCCTCGTTCATCGGATGAACTCGGGGAGGCGGCGAATGAGGTCCGACGAGAACCCTGAAACCAGGTTGAGCATCCACGGAAACGTGATGGCGAACACGGCGAAGATGGCCGCGGCCCGAGGAATGAACGCGAGCACGTTGTCCTGGATCGACGTGACGGTCTGGAACAAGCTGACCAGCACGCCCGCCAGCAGCCCCGCGGCCAACATGGGCAGGCTGACGATGATCGCGACCTCGATGGCCTGCCGTACCGTGCCAACGACCAGCGCCTCCGACATCAGGCGAAGCTCCGCACGATGGACCCGACCAGCAGGTTCCAGCCGTCGATCATCACGAACAGCAGCACCTTGAACGGCAGCGACACCATGGCCGGCGGCAACTGCAGCATGCCCATCGACAAGAGCGTCGTCGACACCACGAGGTCGATGAGGAGAAACGGCACGAAGAGGAAGAACCCCATCTGGAAGCCGGTCTTGAGCTCCGAGATCACGTAGGCGGGCACGACGACCGTCATCGGCAGTTCGGCCGCGGTCGGGGGCGGCGGCACTCGACTGAGCTCGACGAAGAGCCCCAGGTCGGCTTCGCGCGTCTGCTTCAGCATGAACTCGCGCAGCGGCGGCGCGCCGCGAACCAGCGCCTCGCTGACGGTGATTTCGCCCTTCATGGCGGGCGCCAGCGCCAGCTCGTTGATGCGGGCGCCCACCGGCGCCATGATGAACATCGTCAGGAAGAGCGCGAGGCCGATGAGGACCTGGTTGGACGGCAGTTCCTGCGTACCCAGGGCCTGACGGAGGAAATGGAAGACGATGGCGATGCGCGTGAACGAGGTCATCGTCACGAGAATCGCCGGGAGAAACGAGATCAGCGTGAGGAGGATGACGATCGGCAGCGGCGCCGAGAGAGACCCGATGCCAGTCAGTTCCAGATCGACCGAGTTCACGGCTCCGCCTCTTCGGCGGATCGGTCGAGACCCAGCTCGGTCACGAGCGACATGTGCGTGGGCGTCAGCCCCAGCAGCAGCCGCCGGCCTTCGACCGCCACGATGACCAGCGAACGACGCTCGCCGAGCGTCACGGCGGTTTCCACCACGATGGCGCCCGTACCGGCCAACCGGCCCAACGCGCCCCGCCGCACCAGGTAGGCCACGCCGGCCACCAGGACCAGCACGACGGACACCGCGACGAGTTCGTTCATACCGCGTCCCCGCCGCTCGGCGGCGCCACGATGTGAGTCAGGCGCACGGCGGCGCTGTCGTCGAGCACGGCCACCTCGCCCGTGGCGATCGGCACACCGTTGACGAGGAGCTGCAGGTCCGAGCCCGCCACCTGCGTCAGCGGGATGACGGTCTTCGGCTTCAAGTACAGGCACTGCCGCACGGACATGCGGCCGGTGCCCAGCACGACGGCAACCTCGCAGGTCACGTCGTACAGGGGCATCAGCTCTTCCATGAGGGGCGACAGGGGAGGATCGCTAGACGTCTTGAAGGCTTCGATGAATTTTTCTTGAGTCAAGTTCTCACCCTTCAAGACGTCTACGCCCGCGCGGAGCGCGGGCCAGTGATACTGGTTCTCGCGAGGCACACTCGCGGCCTCGGGTGTGCCTCGCTAGAACTGGACGACGAACTCGGTGATGAGGACATCGGTGATGGATGTTTCGTGGAGGACTTCGCCGGTACGGGCCAGGATGGCCTCTTTCAGCGCAGCCTTGCCTTCAGGCGTCACGAGCGCGTCGGCCGTCTGCTGGGTGAGCACTTCGAGGATGGCGGATTGGAGCTGCGCACGCTCGACCGCGTTCTCCTCCACTTCCTTCGCGCGCTCCGCGCCCTCGACGACCAGCTTCAGCGATGCGCGGAGAAAGCGCCCGCCGCCCGCGTCGGCCAGGTTGGCGACAAATGGCTCGAACGACACGATGCCGGGCTCGGCCGGCGGCGCCTCGGCCTCCGCGCCGGCCGGCGCCCGATTGGACCACCACCAGTAGCCGCCGCCTCCGCCGCCCGCCAGAACCACGACGGCCGCGACGATCGGAATCAGCTTGGATTTTGGTTTCGCGGCCGGAGCCGCTGGAGCCGGAGCCGCCGGAGCCGCTGGAGCGTCGGACATACCCCTGAAAGGAGCAAGCGGGGTGCCGCGGTCGAGGTGCGGCCTGCCGCGAATTCCCTAGGATTCTCGCGCGAGCACACCTGCCAACACAGACGGCATTCCGGACGGGTGTCGGTCGGCCGTCACGCCAGCAGTTCGAAGGTCGCGGTGTCCTTGCGCGGCGATCGGCGCCGCGGCGTGTCGTCCTGGCCTTGAGACCGGCGTTCTCCGGGCGAGCGCCCATCGCGCTCCACGTGCAGCTTGCCTAGTAGCAGCCCCTGCTCGGCCAGCGCCTGTCGCAGCGACGTCTCCTGGTTCTCGATCAACTGCCGGACGGCCGACTGCTCGGCGGTGACCACGGCCGACACCACGCCGCCTTCGACGCGCAGGTTCACGGTTACCGCCCCCAGATGCTCGGGGTCGAGTTGAATGCGCGCCTCGCCCACCCCGCCCGCGAGCTGGATGCGCATCGCGCGGACCAACTGCGGCAGCACCACGTCGTCGGCCTGCGACGCTGGCATCCACGTGGTCGGTGTCGGGCCGACGCCCGTTGCGGTCGCGGCTGTTCCGGCCAGTACGGCGGGCACCACCGCCTGGCTCGACGCGGGCGTGGCGCCTTCCCGCGAGCCGTCCCGAGCGGACGAGCCCAAGTCGAGGCCGAGTTCCACGAGGCTGCCGGCCTGTTGAACGGCGTCGGCGTCGGCAGGGATCGCGTCGGCGGCCGAGACCACGAACCGCTCGACGTGTCCGCGGCCGTCCGTGCGGGGTGAGCGGTCGCCTTGCAACGCCTCCGCGGCCGCTGGCATACCCGTCTCGGGCACGACCAGTTGCACCGCGCTGGCCGTCGGCGCGGGCGTCGGAACCTGGGGATCTCCTTCGATGGCGGCGGCAGGCGCCGGGAAGAGCGATGCCGGCACGGCGGCACCTGGCACCGACAGAGCCGGTGCGTCGGATCCGGACGCGGGAAACGGAAGCAACGGGCGCGTCGTGGCCGAAGCCGACTCGTGCGAGACCGGCCGCGAGGGCTCCGGGGGGAGCGAAGCTCGTGTCGGCAGCTGCGCCGATTCCGTGCCCGTGACGTCGGACGCGGAGGCTCCGAACTCCGCCGCGTTCGGATCCACCGGGATATCGATCGCGTTCGGGTGAAGGCCGGTCGAGTCCGCGGCGTTGTCCGCGGTCTGTACAAGGCCGTCGGACGAGGCCTCGCCGGCTGCCCACCCGTTCGGCGCGGGCACGCTCACAAGGAGCGGCGGAACACTGAAGAACACCACTGCCGCCTCGGACTGCGGCGGCTCGTTCGGGTCGGCGAGATCGGCCTCGACGTCTTCCGGCGAGGCCGGCTCCTCCGCCAGGAGCCCCTCGACGAGCGAGGAGAACGCCGCGCTGCCATCGGGGGTACCCCCTTGCGTAGAAGGTGCGCCCCCGATGTCGACGGTGGGGAATTCGATGACCACGCCGGCTTATCGCTTCAGGTTCAGCGTGTCGACCAGGATCTCGTCCGACACCGTGATGGTCTTGGAGTTCGCCTGGTAGCCACGCTGCGCCAGGATCATCTGCGTGAACTGCTGCGCCATGTCCACGTTGGACTGCTCGAGCGCGGAGCCGATGAGCGTGCCGCGTCCGCCCGTGCCCGGGCTGCCCACGTTCGGAATGCCGGACGCCTGGCTTTCGCCGTAGCGGTTCGAGCCGCCTTTCACGAGCCCCTTCGGGTTGTTGAAGGTGGCCAGGGCGATCTTGCCCACCGATACCGTCTGCCCGGCGCCGAACGTGGCGATGATGTCGCCGTCCACGTTGATGCTGATGTTGTCGATCTTGCCGGCGGTGGCGCCGTTCTGGCTCTTGGAAGCGGTGGCCGATGGCGAGGCAAACCCGGTCAGCGACACCGTGCCGAGGGCGTCCGCGACGTCCCACGTGATGGTTCCGGGTGTGGCCCCATTGGCCCAGGCGGGCGCCGTGAACACGACGTCCGTCACGGCCGGAGCCGCGCCGCCGCCGGTTGCCGGGCCGGCCACCGTGATGTTGCTCACCTGACCGGTCCCGTCGAAGGTCACCGACCCGGCGACGACCGAGACGGGCACCAGCGATGCCGGCGTCACGTCCGCGCCGGGCACGGTCATGTCGAAGTCCCACCCGGTAAGCGTCCGCTCATAGGTCACGGTCAGCACGTGTGGCGCACCGAGCGAATCGAAGATCTGGACCGGCGTGTCGAACGTCTGGCCGACGAGCGCGCTGGAGTCGAGGTTGCTCGTGGTGCGAAACACGGTGGTGGCCACCGGATCGCGGAGCACGCCGGCCGGCACGATGATGTCGGTCGCCTGGCCGGTGGCGATGATGTCGCCGGTCACCGGATCGCTTGTCGTGAAGCCCTGGACCTTGTAGCCGTCGGGCGTGACCAGCACGCCTTCGTTGCTCAGGCTGAAGTTGCCGGCTCGCGTGTAGAACGTGCCGCCGTCAGGGCTGGCCACAACGAAGAAGCCGTTGCCCTGAATCGCCGCATTGGTCGCCTCCCCCGTGGACTCGATGGCGCCCTGGCTGAAGACGGGCGACATCGACCCGGTGACCACACCCAGGCCCACCTGCATCGGGTTCACGCTGGAGCCACCCGTGTTCTGGCTCACGAGGTCCATGAACGTGACGGCCGAGGCCTTGAACCCGATCGTGTTGATGTTCGACAGGTTGTTGCCGATGACACTCAGGTACACCGAGTTCGCGTTCAGGCCCGAGAGACCTGCTGAGAAGGATCCGACTGCCATGCTCTCTCCCTTGCCGGCATCGCCGGCGCATTGCGTATCTGGCGGAGGACGTTCGTCCTCGGTCTATTTCTTCACGGGGGGCTCGACGCCCAAGGCCTCTGCCACGCGCATCAGCGTGGTGTTCATGGTGGTCAACTGCTCGAGCGAGCTGAACTGCGCCAACTGGGCGATGAACTCGCCGTCGGCCTGCGGCGCCAGCGGATTCTGATGGCTCAACTGGGTCACCAGCAGCTGCAGGAACGCGTCTCGGTTCAGGCCCGTGGCGCGCTCCCCAAGGGGCGTCGCGGTCTTGCTGGCGTCTGGTACCGTCGTGCCCGTCGTCCCGGTGGTCGCTCCTATCACGGTGTGCTCCTCATGGCCGGTTCACGTCCGGCGATCTCGTAGCGCATGGTCGCGAGGGCATCGAACTCTCGCTGCTCGCGCGCCCGTTCGGCATCGTCCCACGACCGTCGCGCCTTGTCCTTGAGCCGTTCCAAGGACTCGAGCCGCTGGCGCGCGACGACGCATTCGGCCGTCGCCGCCGCGACTCGCGCCTCCTTCTCCGCCACCGCGGAGGCGTGGGCGCTTCTCGACTGCTCCAACCGTGTAATCCAATCGCGATGCCAGGTCAGCTCCAGCGACGCGTGCCGATCCTCCATCTGGCGCCCCAGGTTGTCGCGGGCGGAGCACAAGGTGTCACATGCCTCGTCGAATCGGCGTCGTTCGACGGCGAGTTCGAACTCGGCCGTGACGAGCGATCGACGCCTCGCGTCGTGCTCGCGGCGGCGGAGGTCCAGTGCGGGTTGCGCGCGAAACGTGAAGCTCTTTCCCATCTCACACCTTCATGAGGTCGGTGACAGCGTCGGAAAACCCACACAAGGTGTCGGACGGCTGACAGAGCAGCGCCTCGATGCTGCCTCCACGCGCCCGGGCCTCGTCCACGCGCGGGTTCGCGCCGTGCGCGTAGGCTCCTACGCTGACCAGATCTTCGGAGTCGCGAATGGCGGCCATCCAGCCGCGCACGTGCGCCGCCTGCTCGCGATGCGCCGCGTCGACCACGTCGGGCATGGTGCGGCTGACGCTCTGCAGCACGTCGATCGCGGGATAGTGATGTCGATCCGACAGCGCCCGCGACAGCACGACGTGGCCGTCGAGGATCGAGCGTACCGCGTCGGCGATGGGCTCGTTGTGGTCGTCGCCGTCCACGAGCACCGTGTAGATGCCGGTGATGCTGCCGCGTCCGCTGACGCCGCCGGCGCGCTCGAGCAGCCCCGGCAACCGCGCGAAGACCGACGGTGGATAGCCCTTCGTGGTGGGCGGCTCCCCCGCCGCGAGCCCCACCTCGCGCTGCGCCATCGCGTACCGTGTGACCGAATCCATCAGCAGCAACACGTGCAAGCCCTGGTCCCGAAAGTACTCGGCGATGGACGTGGCCGTGTACGCCGCGCGCATGCGGAGCAGCGGCGGGTTGTCGGAGGTCGAGACGACCACAACGGCACGCGACAGCCCAGCCTCTCCCAGATCGTGGTCGATGAACGTGCGCACCTCGCGGCCGCGCTCGCCGACCAGGCCCAGCACGACGACGTCGGCGGCCGTGCCACGTGTCAGCATGCCGAGCAGCGTGCTCTTGCCGACACCGCTCCCGCCGAAGAGCCCCAACCGCTGGCCGCGGCCGCACGTCAGCAGGGCGTCGATGGCCCGGACACCGGTGCCGAGCGACTCGGTGACCGGTTCGCGGGCCAGCGGGTTCAGCGACGGCGGGTGCAGGGGGTAGCGGCCCGACACGCGGAGCGGCCGGCCGTCGAGCGGCTGGCCGAGTCCGTCGATCACGCGACCGAGGAGGGCCGAGCCGACGGGGACCGTCGCGGCACCGCCACGGGCGACGATCCGGTCTCCCGGCTCGATCCCCGACATCTTTCCAAGGGGCACCGTCAGCGTCGTGGTGTCACGGAAGCCGACGACCTCGACCGGCAGCGGGGGCCCGACCCTGGGCACCACGTCGCACACCGACCCGACGGCCGCGCGCGGCCCGGCCGATTCGATGAGCAGCCCGATGGCTCTGGTCACTCGGCCGACGAGCGGCAGGGTGTCGATGCCGCCCAGGCGCCCCGACACACCGTCGAGCGGCTGTGCCTCGGCCGTCACGGACACGCCTCCCGCACCTCGTCCGGTTCGAGCAGCACGCGGCTGATCTCGGCGAGCTGGGCGTCCAGGCCCGCGTCGATCTCGCCAAAGCTCGACTCGATGCGGCAGCCGCCGCGCTCGACGCTCGCGTCGGGCACGAGGCCCACCGGCCGGCGTGACTGTTCGGTCACCGATTCGAGCACCTCGAAGTCGAGCGGGTGCACGAGGACGCGCAGGTCCGTGGCGGCCGCCAGCCGGTCGATCGCGACGCGCGCCATCTCTCCCACGACCGCCGGACTGCGTTCGACCTCGCGGCGCAGAATCAGCCGCGCGATCTCGAGGGCCAGACCGACCAATTGGGGACGAGCCCGCTGCAGCATGTCGGCCCGGGCGCGTGCCACGTCCGCAATCGCGGCCTCCAGCTGCAACGCCAGGCCCAGCACGTCCTGGGCGGTGTAGCGGCTTGCGGGCGCCCCGGCAGCCTCGCCCGCGGCCGGCCCTGCTGCTGACTCGGGCGCCTCGTCCGGATTCCCGCGGCGCTCGTCGTCCGCGACGTTGGAGGGCGCGGGGTAGCTGGACCTGAACCAGGGATCGGCGCCCGCCGCGTCGAGGTCGACGAGCAACCTCGCCCTAGACGACATACGCCTCGCCCGTGGCGGCGCCCGTCGAGACCAACCCTTCTTCCTCCAGCTTGCGCGTGATGGCGACGATCTCCTGCTGGGCCTTCTCGACGTCGCGCAGGCGGATCGCGCCCAGCACGTCCATCTCTTCCTTCACCATCTCGCCCGCGCGCTTGGACATGTTCTTGAAGAAGCGCTGCCGGATTTCCTCGCTCGCGCCCTTGAGCGCGATCGTCAGGCCCTTCTTGTCGGCGCGCTGGATGATCTCTCGCATGCCGTTGTCGTCGACGTTGATGAGGTCGTCGAACACGAACATCAAGTTGCGGATCGCCACAGCCAGATCCGGCCGGTCCTCCTCGATGGCTTCCAGCACGGGGTTGCTGATCGTGCGCTCCAGGCGGTTGAACAGCTCCGCGGCGGCGCGGACGCCGCCGTGCTGCTCGCGCGTGGGACCACCGAGGGCCTTGAGGCGCGAACCGATGACCGATGAGATCCGCGACACGACGTCCGGCGAGATGTCTTCGAGGCTGGCCATGCGCGTCAACACGTCGACGCGAAGATCCTCGGGGAGGAGCGTCGCCAATTGCGCCGCACTGGCCGGGTGCAGGTGCGCCAGGATGAGCGCGATGGTTTGCGGGTGCTCGCCCAGGATGAACTTGGACAACTGTTGCGGGTCGGCTTTTTCGAGGGACGTGAAGCCCGCAGTGGACTGGAACGCGCGCATGACGCGATCCATCATGCGGCGGGCGGTTTCGGGCCCGAACGCCTTCTCCAGGGCCCGCTTGGCGAAGGCGATGTCTCCTCGCGCCACGTACTCGGCGGCGAGCGCCGTCTGGTTGAACTCGTCGAGCACCTGTTCGCCGACCTTGGCCGTCACGCGGTCGAGCGCGGCCATCTCGCTCAGGAGGATCTCTATCTCCTCCTCGGTCAAGTGCTTGAAGATTTGAGCCGCGGCTTCTTCGCCGACCATCAGGGCGACGACTGCCGCCTTGCGAAGGCCGGAGAGATTGGTCTGGACGTTCACGTCACCGTCCCTGCTCGTTTATCCAGCTGCGGAGCACCCGCGCGACGTGCTCGGGCTCCTTCTGGGAGCTTTCCGTGACGCGCTTGGTCAGCACGGGCAGCCGGAGATGGTCGGGTGTCAGGTTCTGCGCCGCGTCCAGTTGCGCGCCGATCTCGTTCTCGAGTTCGGCCACGGTGCGGGCCCGCTGGCCACCGGCCATCGCCACCGTCGGCGTCATCGCCACCTGGGCAATGTGCGGCATCGACAACCGTCGCACCAGGGGCCTGACGACGAAGACGAACGTCAGCGCGACCACCACGAGGAGCGCCACGATGCGGGCGCCCTCCTCGATGTGGGGGGCGTAGCGCACGAACATGTTCGGAGCCACCACCTCCTCGGCGATGGGCTCCTGGAACGAGATGTTCTTCACCGTCACCGTGTCGCCGCGCGTCTGGTCGAACCCGACGGCGGAGCTGACGATCTCCTCGATCTGCTTCAGTTCCTCGGTGGTGCGCGGCGCCCGGCTCACCGTCGTCGTGCCGTTCTCGGTCTTGACCGCGTCCTTGTGGTCGATGACCACCGCCACCGACAGGCGCGCGATGGAGCCGGCCGGCTGGACGGTACGCCGCGTGGTGCGGCTGATCTCCTGGTTGAACGTCTCGGTGTTGCGGCTGGAGGCGGGGCCTTGTTGCAGGGTTGGCGCGGCAGGGGGCGCCCCAGGCACGACCGGCGGCGCCGGCGGCGGCGTGTTGGCCCGTGCCCCGGCCGTGCCCGGTACGACGGTCGAGGCGACGGCCGCCACGGGCGACGTGCCGCTGGACGAGGTTTCCGTGCTGGTCTGCCGGCTTCGGACGGCGGTCGAGGCCGGGTCCCACAGCTCCTGGGTTTCCTCGCTCGTCCCGGAGTTGAGGCGCAGCGCCACGTTCACCCGCACGCGGCCCGGCCCGACCACCGGCTCGAGCATCGAAGCCACCTGGCCCGCCAGCTCGCGCTCCAGGCGCTGCTGGCGCTCGAGGTTGCCGGCGCCCTGCGGGTCGTTCTCGTCGGCGCTTGGCTTGGCAAGCGGCCGGCCGAGGCTGTCGACCACGACCACGGACTCGGGCCGCAGCCCTTCCACGCTGTAGGCCACCAGGTTCGTAATGCCGGCGATCGACGACGACGGCAGCGGGCGATCACCCTTCAGCTTGACGATGACCGACGCCGTGGTGGGCCGCGGTGGACCAAAGGCGGTGTCCTTGCCGATCGCGATGTGCACGCGGGCGCTGGCGACCTCAGAAATCGATGCGACGGTGCGCGCGATCTCCCCTTCGAGGGCGCGGCGATAGTTGGCCTTCTCGACGAAGTCGGTGACGCCGATGCGGCTCTGGTCCATGAGCTCCCAGCCGGGTCGACCCGACTCGGGCAGCCCCTGGGACAGGATCTCCAGCCGCAGCTCGTCCACGCGATTGGCCGGCACGCGAATGCCGCCCCCGCCTTCGTCCAGCTGGTACGGCACGTCGGCGTCCTTGAGCCTGGTGACCACCTGGCCCATCGTCTCGGGGTCGGCGCCCGAAATCAGCAAACGGTAGGTGGGCGTGTTCAGCCACATGGCCGATCCCGTCACGACGGCGATGACCAGCACGAACGTGGCGACCAGCGTCACGAGCTGGCCGGCGCTGAACGAGGCCGTGAGGTCCTTGAGACGATTCAGGAAGGATTGAGGGTCCATTTATTGGGTGTGCCGTCCTAGATCGGCATCCGCATCACGTCCTGGTACGCCTGGACGAGCTTGTTGCGGACCTGCACGGCCAGCTGAAGCGCCAGCTCCGACCGTTGCAGCGCGATCATCGCGTCGTGTACGTCGCCGGTCTTGTTGACCATCGCGTCGATGGCCGTGTTGGCCTGGGTGGTGCTGCCCTCGACGCCCTCGATCAGCTGGCCGAGCAACTCGCCAAATCCGCCGGCCGAGGGCCCCGGCGCGGTGCCAGGCGCGGCGGGTGCGCCGGCCGTGCCGACGATGCCCGAGGACAGAAGGGAATCGATGGGCATCAGGATCTCCCGAGCTCGAGCGCCTTGGCGATGAGGTCCCGGATGATGCCGATGGCCGCGAGGTTGGCCTGGTAGGCGCGCGCCGCGCCGATCATGTCCACCATTTCGTTCGACGCGTCGACGTTCGGCAGCGACACGAAGCCGTCGGCATCGGCGTCGGGATGGCCGGGCTCGTAGCGGCGCCGAAACTCGCTTTGGTCCTCGACGACGCGGGCCACTTTCACGCCGGTGGCCGTGGACCGACCGAGCGCGGCGTCGAAGGACTCCACGGGCTCGGCCCTCAGGATCACGTCCCGTCGCCGATAGGGCTGTCCGTTCAACGACTGCGTGGACTCGGCGTTGGCCAGGTTCGAGACCGCGGCTTCGATGCGGGTGCGCTCGGCGCTCAGGGCGCTGGCGCTGGCCGAGATAGCGGCGCTCAGGGTGGACACGTCTTACCTCCCCTCGTTGATCGCGTAGCGCACGAGCCGGAACTTGGCCGCCAGCGCCGTTTGCGCCGCGCTGAAATCGCCGGCCGACCGGTTGAGCGTGAGGAGCTCGCGGTCCACTTCCACGGTGTTGCCGTCGCGGCGTGCCACGGCGTTGGCGACCTCGCGCATCTGGGGCGGCTCCGCGGCCGCGCGTCGTCCCGCACCCGTCCCTGCCTTCGCCATCTCGAGCTGGCCGTCGAGCGCGTCGGCAAACGACGGCTCCATCGCCTTGAAGCCTGGCGTGTCGAGGTTCGCGAGGTTGCCGGCGGCAGCCACCTGGCGGGCCACCGACTTGGTCATCTGACGGCGGAGCGACTCGATGAGCTGCGCATCGCTGATCTCGTTCACGGCACTCTCCTCCCGCACGACGTCATGGCCACGCGGACCACGAGCGCAAGGCAGGTGCCGTGCTGGCGGCGTGTCGGAACGTGCAGCCCAGTGAGACACGCGGGCCCCAGGGGACGGTGGACCGACGGCCCAGTCCGGATCACCGACGGCTAGCCCGGCCGCCGGACCGCACGCGCCTTCGCGAACCGGCACATCCATTGCTCCAATAGGTGCCGGCCAGTCGCCACCAGCGGTCGGCCACCCGGCAATCCGGCCGGGTTTTCAAGGCATCTCAGCCGTTACGGTTCTGTGATTGCAGCCGGCGCGCCGGCACCAAGAGCGTCGGGAAACCGACACACAGACCGTCCGAGAGTCAAATCCATGACGCAGCCCACCCCCCCGACCGTGCTGGTTGTCGAAGACGACGCGAACCTTCGCCTGACCCTCGTAGAGTCACTGGAAGCTAACGGCTTCGCCGCGGCGCAGGCCTGCGACGCGGCCGACGCCATCGACCGCCTGCAAGGCTTCGCGTACGACGGCCTCGTCGTGGACTTGAAGTTGCCCGACGCCGACGGCATGACCGTGCTGCGGGAAGCGATGTCGCGTTATCCCGCGATTCGAGCCGTGGTCATCACGGGCTTTGGCGGCGTGGGTGAAGCGGTGCAGGCCATCCGTCAGGGCGCGGTCGACTTCCTGATCAAGCCCTTTCAGCTGTCGCAGCTGGCCCGGGTGCTGTCGGCGTCCGTGGAGCGCCTGCGACTGAAGGAAGAGAACAAGGAGCTGAAGGCGCAGCTCCACGACCGGTTCCGTTTCGACAACGTGGTTGGCAGTCACAGCTCCGTGCAGGCGCTCTTCGCCACGCTGCGGCTGGTGGCGCCGATGAACAGCACGGTGCTGATCCACGGCGAGACAGGCACGGGCAAGGAGCTCATCGCCCGCACGATTCACCACCACAGTCCGCGCGCCGAGCAGCGCTTCGTGGCGTTCAACGCCGCCGCCATCCCCGAACCGCTGGCCGAGGCCGAGCTCTTCGGGCACGTGAAGGGCGCGTTCACCGGGGCGGTCGCCAATCGGTCGGGCCGCTTCGAGCTGGCGCATCGCGGCACGCTCTTCATCGACGAGGTGGCCTCGATGTCGCTGGCCCTGCAGTCCAAGCTCCTGCGCGCGCTCCAGGAACGCGAGGTGGAGCGAATCGGCGATCCCAAGCCGGTCAAGGTGGACATCCGCGTGATCGCCGCCACCAACACCGACCTCAAGGCGATGGTGCGCGCCGGCACCTTCCGTGAGGACCTGTTCTATCGGCTCAACGTGATTCCGGTACACCTGCCGCCGCTGCGCAACCGGCGCGAGGACATCCCGCTGCTGGCCCATCACTTCTTGAAGAAGTCGTGCGGCGAGAACGGCCTGCCCGCCAAGACGCTCTCGCAGGATTCGATGCGGCTGTTGATGTCCTACGACTGGCCCGGCAACGTCCGTCAGTTCGAGAACGTGATCGAGTACGCCACCACGATGAGCGCGACGGAGATGGAAATCCGGCCCGACGCGCTGCCGGGGGATATCCGCGTCGGCGCGGCGAACACCGTGGTCAACCCCGTGGCGATTCCAGACGAGGGGATCCACTTCACCTCCGTCGTCTCGCAACTCGAGCGCGACCTTATCCTTCGGTGCCTGGAGAAGACCGGCGGCAACAAGCGACAGGCCGCCCGGCTCCTGAACCTGAGCCGCACCACGTTCATCGACAAGCTTCAGCGCTTGAGCCTGGAACAGGGAGCGGCGTAGGGAGTGAGGGGTTCATCAATGCACAATGCCCAATGCTCAATGCTCAAGACCGGAGACCGGAGACTACGCGCTCACTTGCGGCAGTCGTAGCGCGAAGGTCGCGCCCTGGGCGCTCGGCTCGGCCACCAGCGTGCCGCCGTGGGCGCCGGCAATCGCTCGAGCGACAGGGAGCCCCAGACCGACTGAGTCCGGCCGCGGGCGCGTGGTGACGAAGGGATCGAACGCGCGCTCCGCCACGTCGCTCGAAAGGCCCGGCCCGTTGTCGGCGACCAGCACCCGCACGGTGGTGCCGTCGAGCGCGGTGGTGAGCTGGATGCGACCCGCGGGTTGCCCCGACAGGGCCTGCTCCGCGTTCTCGATCAGGTTCACCACGGCTTGCAGCAACTGCGCCGCGTTGCCCTTCACCAACAGCGGTCCGGGCGCCGAATCGAGCGACACCGACAGGCCGGCGCGGCCGATGGCATACCGGCGCAGCGCGGTCGCCTTCGCGACCACCTCTCGCATGTCGAGCGTTTTCGGTTCATCCGAGGGCGGTCGAGACAGCGCGGTCACTCCCGCCATGGCCGCGGCCGCCCGGGCCGACTGCGCGTGAATGCGCTCGAGCGCCTGGAGAACGGCCTCTGGAACGTCGGGGGACGCCATCAGCAACTCCACCGTTCCGCTGATGACCTGCAAGGCGTTGTTCACTTCGTGCGTGGCCCCGGACATCAGGCGTGCAGCCGTGGCCAGCCGGTTCAGCGTCACGTGATCGTCGAAGGACAGCTCCACTAAACCTCCCCCCGGCACGGTCGATTAGCTTTTTGTCTCTATGCCCACCACCGCGTCCCGTAGCGCCACGCGACCCGCGGGTCGAGCCGCCACTACAGCCCTCACCAAGAATTACGCCAGCTGGACCGACTGGGTGGACTCGGGGGACTGGCGCCAGGCGACGTCGACCTCGTCGCTCGCCCTCCCCGCCAACGCAAGCGACATCATGGTACTCGCGCTCGACCCGGACGTCAGCGTGGGACAGCTTGTGCACGTCACCTCGCGCGATCAGGTGCTGGCCGCGCGGATGCTTCGGCTGGCCAACTCCGCCTACTGCGCGCCGCTCGAGGAGATCACGACGATCAGCGACGCGGTGGTGCGCCTGGGCACCGCATCGGTCCGAAACGTGGTGCTGGCCGCCTGCATGGCGTCCCGGCTCCAGCAAGGCGGCGTCTACGGACCACAAGGACGCGGCCTGTCGGAGCACGGTATCGGCGCGGCCTTTCTGAGCCAGGCAGTGGCCAAGCACGCCGGTGCCAACTCCGAGGAGGCGTTTCTGTACGGCCTGGTGCACGACCTCGGCAAGCTCCTGGTCCTGCAACTCTCGAAAGACTACGCGGCGGCCGGTGGCGGGTGGGTGCGCCCCGAGGAGCTGGCGGTGGTCATGGAAAAGCGCCACGCCGAGTTCGGCGGGCGGCTCCTGAACGAATGGCGCCTGCCGCACGTCATTCAGGACCCCGTCGTCTACCACCACCAGCCGGAGATGTGCCATGACCATCCGGCGGAAGCGGTGATCGTCTACGTGGCCAACCGCCTGAGCCACCGCTACGGCTTCGGATGCCGGCCGGACCCCGAGATCGATCTCCTGGCCGATCCGGTCGTAGCCAGCCTGGAGATCAACGCGGCCTGGATGAAAGAGATGGACGCGCGCGCGCCGGCCCTGATGCAGAACGGAGCGGCCGCTTTCGCATGATCACGGCGGCCCTGGTCGTGATCTGCGTGCTGGTCCTCGTGGCCTGCCACGACTTGACCCAGCGCCGGCACGCGATCCTTCGCAACTTTCCGGTGGTCGGACACTTCCGGTACTGGCTGGAGTCGGTAGGGCCGGAACTCCGGCAGTACATCGTCACCGACAACAACGAGGAACGTCCGTTCAGCCGCGACCAGCGGCGCTGGGTGTACGCCTCGTCGAAGCTCGAGAACAACTACTTCGGGTTCGGGTCCGACAACGAGCTGGAATCATCGCCCAACTACCCCATCATCAAGCACGCCGCGTTCCCGCTGCAGTCGCCGCACCAGGGCGACGCCGATTACGACACGGCGCACACGCTGGCCTGCGCGAAGGTCCTCGGGGGCGCGCGCGGCCGCGCCAAGGCCTTCCGCCCGCCGTCGGTCGTGAACATCTCGGCGATGAGCTTCGGCTCGCTGAGCGGCGCAGCCGTATCGGCCATCAACCAGGGCGTGCGGTTGGCGGATTGTCTGCAGAACACGGGCGAAGGCGGCCTCTCGCCCCACCACCTGCACGGCGGCGACCTGGTGTTCCAGATGGGCACGGGGTACTTCAGCTGCCGCGACGTGGACGGACGCTTCAGCCTGTCGCGCCTGACCGAGCTGACCGCCGCGCATCCCCAGATCCGCGCCATCGAGATCAAGCTGAGCCAGGGCGCCAAGCCCGGCATCGGCGGCGTGCTGCCGCGAGCCAAGCTGACCCGCCAGATCGCCGAGACCCGAGGCGTGCCCGCCGATCGCGACTGCGTGAGCCCCGCGGCCCATACGGCGTTCAGGGACGCCGATTCGCTGCTGGACTTCGTCGAGGAGCTCGCGTCCGTTACCGGGCTGCCGATCGGGATCAAGTCGGCGGTCGGCGAGATGCGGTTCTGGCAGGACCTGGCCGGGCTGATCGCCCACACGGGACGGTCCGTGGACTTCGTGACGATCGACGGCGGCGAGGGCGGCACCGGCGCGGCGCCGCTCGTGTTCGCGGATCGGGTCGGCCTGCCGTTCAAGGTGGGCTTCAGCCGCGTGCAGCGCGTCTTTGCCGAGCAGGGGCTGCACGACCGCATCGTGTTCATCGGGTCGGGCCGCCTGGGCTTTCCCGACGCGGCGCTGATCGCGTTTGCGCTCGGCGCCGACATGGTGAACGTGGCGCGCGAAGCGCTGCTGTCGATCGGCTGCATCCAGGCGCTGCGCTGCCACACGAACCACTGCCCGACCGGCATCGCCACCCAAAGCTCGTGGCTGTCCCGGGGCCTCGACCCGGAGCTCAAGTCGGTGCGGCTGGCCAACTACGTCGTGACGCTGCGCAAGGAGCTCCTGGCGCTCAGCCGGGCGTGCGGCGTGCCGCATCCGTCGCTGGTCACGCCGCACCAGATCGAGATCCTCGACGGCCGCTTCGGATCGCGCACGGTGGCGGATCTGCTGGGCGGGCGCGGGCTGGGCCTGGGGTTCGATTCGGACCCGGTGGCCGCCGTGCACCCGCTGGAGTTCGTCGGCCCTCGCCGATCGTAGAGGTTCTTCTCAGATCGCCGGTGCGTCGGCCGCCATGCGGTCGTCGAACTCGCCTTCCCACCGCGCGATGACCACCGTGGCAAGACAGTTGCCCAGCACGTTCAGCGACGTGCGAACCATGTCGAGCAGTGCGTCGATCCCCAGGATCATGAACACGGGCTCGGTCGGGAGGCCGAAGGACCCCACCGTGCCGAGGAGAATCACCAGGGCACCGCGTGGCACGCCCGCCACCCCTTTGCTCGTCAGCATCAACGTGAGCAACAACACCAGCTGCTGGCCGAGCGAGAGCTCGATGCCAGCGGCCTGTGCGACGAAGATTGCCGTGAGCGACAGATATAGCGTGCTGCCATCCAGGTTGAAGCTGTAGCCGGTGGGCATGACGAACGCCACGATCTGGCGCGGCACGCCCAGCTTCTCCATGGCCTCCATGGCGCGCGGCAGCGCCGCCTCGGAGCTGGTGGTGGCAAAGGCGATCGACACCGGCTCGGCCACCGCGGCGATGAACCGCCGCAGCGGCACCCTGGCCAGTAGCGCCACCGGCACCAGCACCACGCCGATGAAGACCGCCACCGCCACGTAGAAGGTGGCCAGCAGCTTCAGGAGGTTCACCAGCACGCCGAGCCCCAGCTGCCCGACGGTGTAGGCGATGGCCGCGCCCACGCCAATCGGCGCGAAGTACATGATGAGGCGGGTGAAGCCGAACATCGTGTCGGCGAGGCTTTCCGCAAACGCCAGCATGGGCCGCCGCCTGGCGTCGGGCAGCATCGCCAGCGCGATCCCGAAGAGCACGCTGAACACCACGACCTGCAGGATGTGCGCCTCGGCGACCGACCGGGCAATGTTGTCCGGAAAGATGTCGAGCACGATCTCCTGCCACGTACGGGCCGCGGTGGTCGGAATGGCGCCCGCGGTACCGGTGGTGGACACGGCGACGCCCACCCCGGCCTTGCTGATGGTGATCGCCAGCCATCCGATGGCGAGGGCCAGCGTGGTCACCACCTCGAAGTAGATGAGCGACTTGATGCCCATCCGGCCCACCTGCTTCAGGTTGGAGTGGCCGGCAATGCCCACGACCAGCGTGGCGAAGAGCAGGGGCGCCACGATGGTCCGGATCAGCCGCAGGAAGATCTGGCTGAGGACCCGGAGATTCGCAGCCACCACCGGAAAGTCGTGCCCGACTTCGGCGCCCACGACGATGGCCACCAGAATCCAGGTGGTCAGCGACCGCCGTTGTACCGCGAAGACAGTTAACGCGGCAATCGCGACCCAACGCGAGAGGAAGGAGACGGCCGCAGGCAGGTCGGCCAGGCCCGACGCGTTGAGCGCCGCAACGAACGCGGCAACGGCGAGGGCGATGACCGGGACAAGGGCTCGTGTCGGCATGAACGCGTAGGCCGGCGTTTCCGCGAAACGTCAACGGCCTGAGCAGCTTACGCGATTCCCGGAGATTTCCGGATCGGGTTTCGCGCAGGCGCTGGGTTATACTTTCCGTCTGCCCGCGTTTTTCTACCTACTGTGCGGAAGTGGCGGAATTGGCAGACGCGCTAGCCTCAGGAGCTAGTTCCCGCAAGGGAGTGAAGGTTCGAGTCCTTTCTTCCGCACCATCGCTCGCTTACGCTCGCTCGGTGCGTAAGAAAGCCTCAGTCACGCGGCCTTCGCCCACTGGGCTCGGCCAGCGTGAGCGAGTCCCGCTCACCCTCACTCGGCGCTGCGCTCGGCTTAGCGCGTCAGAAACGCCTCAGTCACGCGGCCGCGCCCTCCGGGCTCGGCCAGCGTGGGCGAGTCCTCACCTTAGGCTGGCGCCCTGGCTTGCGTATACCATATCCGCATAAGTGAATATGGATTCGCCGCGACCAGACCGGATCTTTCGGGCGCTCTCCGACCCCGTGCGACTTCGCATCGTGCGCGTGCTGCTCGACGGCGAGATGTGCGTGGGCGACATCGTGACGATCCTCCGCGTGCCGCAGCCCACCGCGTCGCGCCACCTGGCGTATCTCCGGCGTGTCGGGCTCATCACCGCGCGCAAGAACAGCTACTGGAGCTTCTACGCCTTGGCGCCCGCGCGCTCCCCGTTCGGCCGCGCGCTCCTCGAGTGTGTCACGGCTGGCAGCGCGGACGCGCCTGGGGTGAAGCAAGACGCGGCTCGCGCGACGAAGCTCAGGGAGCACGGTGGATGCTGCCCGCCTCATCTCGTCGAGTCCTGTCGCCAGCCGGTCGCGCAGCCGGTTCCCCTTCGAAGGCGTGAAAGCTCCAGGCGTGTCTCCGGCTGACGCTCGCCGCATCGTCGCCGAGGGCGTCGGCACGGCCCTGCTGCTCGCGGCCGTCGTCGGCTCCGGCATCATGGCGGAGCGCCTCGCGGGGGGCAACCAGGCGGTCGCGCTCCTGGCCAACACGGTCGCCACGGGGGCCGCGCTGGTCGCCTTGATTCTGGCGTTCGGCCCCGTGTCCGGCGCGCACCTCAACCCCGCCGTCACGCTGGCGCAAGCGTGGCAGGGCAGCATCAGGTGGAACCTGGTGCCGGGATACGTGATCGCTCAAGTGGTGGGCGCCGTCGTCGGGGTGCTCACGGCGCACGTGATGTTCGGTGAGCCCGTGTGGATGCTCTCGCTTCGGGATCGGAGCGGGACGGCGCAGATGTTCAGCGAGTCGGTGGCCACCTTCGGCCTGGTCTCGGTGATCTGGGGATGCTCCTCCCGGCGCGAGGCCTCGGTGCCGTACGCGGTTGGAGCCTACATCGTCGCGGCCTACTGGTTCACCGCGTCCACGGCGTTCGCAAACCCGGCCGTCACGCTCGCGCGCGCCTTCACGAACACGTTCGCCGGAATCCGCCTGATGGACGTGCCGGGCTTCGTGGTGGCTCAACTGGCTGGCGCACTGGCCGCGACGCTCCTCTTCCACTGGCTGCTGTCAATGGGCTCGGACTCGCCGGCGGGGCCTACGACCGCACGGCCGCAACCCTTCGAGGGGGCATGACCACGGTTCTCTTCGCCTGTGTCCACAACGCCGGCCGCTCGCAGATGGCAGCGGCGTGGTTCAACCGACTCGCCCACCCCGATCGCGCGCGGGCCATATCTGCCGGGACCGCCCCGGGGCCGCGCGTGCACCCCGAAGTGCTGACGGTGATGCGCGAGGTGGGCATCGACCTGTCCGGCGCGTCGACGGGCCTGCTGACGCCGGAGGTCGCGCGACAGGCCCAGTTCCTCATCACGATGGGCTGCGGTGACGCGTGTCCCGTGGTGCCCGGCGCGCGCCGCGACGACTGGCCGCTGGAGGATCCGAAGGGCCAGCCCCTCGACCGGGTGCGTGTCATTCGAGACGACATTCGCGACCGCGTGCAGCGCCTGATCGACACCGAGAACTGGAGCCGGCTCGAGGCCGGCGGCGATTGCGGGCCGCTACCAGTTCGGTCGAACGGATAGCACAGAGCGCACGACGAAGTCGGCCAAAAGCTCGTTGCCGCGCAACGTATAGTGGCAGCAGTCGTCCGCGTAGACCGCGGCGCGCTCATCGTCGAAGAGGCGCGTGGCGTCGAACACGGAAGCCCCCTTTTCTGACACCGAACTGTCGAGTGCCGCCAGCAGCTTGGGATACCCCAGCTCGGCTCCCGGCTTGAAGGGCGACGCCGGGTTGATCGCCACCTGGCGCTCCTCCTCCGTGAAGGGCCTCTGCGAGAAGTACTGATTGGGCTGCAGCACGTGGACGTAGGCCGCCCCCTGCCGCCCCAGCGCGTCGCGCATCACGTCCGACGACCGCAGCCACAACTGCGCCACTTCGTCGAAGAACCGGCCGGCCTCCCCACGGTCGAGTCGCGGGGTGACGTGAATGGCCGAGCCCTTCGCCGCCGCCGATGGCAGCGCCGCGAACCTGACGCGCTCGGCCTGATAGCGCCCCTCGACCACGCGGTAGTAGCGCTCGAGCGCCACGAACACGGTGGCGCTCCACGCCCGATTGAGCCGCGCGGCCACGGTGTTCATCCGCTGGCGGTGGCCTTCGATGGCCGCCAGGGACTGCAGCTTGGCGGACGTCATCGTCGCGCCGTCGATGAGGGTGCGCAGCCCCTCCAGGTGCATCGCGCTGGGCATCGACATGTCGAGGCCCGCCTCGTCGTTCACCCGGGACAAGGCCACCTCGTTGAACCCGTCGATGTTCACCACCAGGTCGAACCACTGGCCGACCGAGAGGAAGTAGGTCAGGAGCAACGCCTGCTGCGGCTGCTTGTAGCCCTCGTGGCTGAAGCACAGTGGAACGATCGTCTTGCCCCGGAAGAACGGCCGGGCGCTCAAGGACTGCGCCAGGCGCGGCGCACCGAGCTGGCAGAACCAGGCCCCCACGGACCCCCCGAAGATTCCCACGATGAACTCGCGGTCGCTGGCCTTGCGGTACGGATAGGCGTGCGCGGAGGTGAACCCGAAGTTGTTGGTGACGGTGGCCGCCAGGGCGGCCGCGGCGCCGCTCGCCATCGACGCCGGCACCTCCACCGGCAGGCCGGCCCGGTGCACGGGCCCGAAATAGGGATGCAGTCCGACGTCGGTCAGCGCCCCGCCGGACGCGACCGCGCCAACGGGTCGAAACGTCGTTCGATACGGGTTGAGGTAGAACAGCCAGCCGTGCTGGAAGTAGTACACGCCCAGCGCCGTCGACTCGGCGGCGACACAGAGCACCACCACGTTCCCGACCAGCAGGACCACCACGCGTTTCAGCATCGACACAATCGTCGCGGCTCAGGCGAAAGGATTGAGATGGGCGTCGAACCACGACAACGCGCAGCGAGTTGTCTGCGATGCCCTGCCTCAGGAGCGCCGTGGCGACGCGCTGCTTCTCCGGAAAGCGCCCGTCGAACCTGCCTTGGCCTTGCGGCCGACAGCCACGCGGATGCTGTCTCCCGCGGGCGTCCATGTAATGTCCGATCCCGGACGGATGCCGAACTGGTCCGCCACGGCCTTGGGCACCGTTACCTGCAACTTGCTGGTGACTCGAGCCATGGTCGCACTGTATCAAGGACAGAATCCTTGCTCAAGCAAGGACCAACGGCTGGATCATGCCGCTCTCTCCCGCCGATTGGGAGGCAGGTGAAGCTGAACGCTGGACAGACCGGCCGCGCGCTACCGGCGCGAGGCCACGTGGAAGTTGCGCGCCACCACGGCCACGTAGGCCGCGTCGATGGCGACCATCGTGGCGACGGCGGCCACGCGGTTCCGCTTGGCCAACCGGCGCACGAGCCACACGGTGGCCGCGGTGGATCCCGCCTTCACCGCCACCATGGCAGCCGGACGACCAACCACGTCGCGCATCAGCGGGTTGGTCTCGGCGTGGCCGCGCTCGATCGCGCGCATCGTGGAGACGACGTCGAGGGCCTGGAGCCCGACAAACGACGCCTCGAGCGCGCGCAACGCGGCGCCAAGAGGCCGCTGCGACCCGACGACGTCGGCCTGGCCGGCCGCCGTGAGTTCGAGCTGTGCCCACGCGGCGGCGGGCATCGACAGGGCGCCGATGAGGGCCACGACGCCAACGGTTGCCGTGCGGAACGTCATGCGCGCGTGAAGTCGCAAGGGCCTTGCCGTGCACCACGGGTGCGCGACTAGCCGTTTCGGCTGGAATTCTAGCCCACCTTCCGGCCGCCAGGGTGTCGGCACGGCGACACGTGCCAACCAACCGGCCATCAGGACGCCTTCAGTCCTTGACGAGCACCTACCTCGGCAGTAGAGTATGCGCCCCTGGTGGCGGGCCTTTCACTGCGCATCGTCCTGATGGTGCTGGCGTCGTACAGCGCGGTGGCACTGACCTACTCGTGGCCCCTACCGCTGCACTTC
>Ga0307505_10000774_pt1 | contig 31505 bp, 24 predicted proteins | sample 23_S_MG_FD_202183 | JGI IMG/M metagenome (GOLD analysis project Ga0307505, IMG submission 202183) | Soil microbial communities from Populus trichocarpa stands in riparian zone in the Pacific Northwest, United States - 23_S | ecosystem: Environmental > Terrestrial > Soil > Riparian zone > Trees... | reverse complement strand
TTGGCCCTCGACCGCTCGTAGTCCTTGAGGTCGAAGTAGAGAAGGCCGACGTTGTAGTGCACGGTGGGATTGCCCTTCGCAAGCTTCTCTGCAACTTCCACGTGCTGCCGTGCCTCCGTGAGCTTCTTCGCGCGGATGAGTTCGAATGCAAAGACGACGCGCACCTGGGCATCGTCGGGTCGATAGGCGATCGCCCGGTCGAACCAGCAGGCGATCGAGTAGTGCATGTCCTTCGGCATCATGCCGCCGTTACGGCGAGTCAGTTCGGCAGCGGAACGCAGTGCGCGGGGATGATTCGGAAAGACCCTAAGCGTATACGCCAAGTCGCCGGCAATCGACCCCTTCTCTCCGCGGATCAGCCTTTCGACATGCTCGGGGAAGTGCCGCACTTCCACGAAGTTGATTTCGTCCGGTGGCGTCGTTCTGTAGTCGAGCGGCCCAAGAGAACTGGGTCCGTAGACGAAGTTGCCGCAGCCTTCGCTGGGTTCATTGACGGGAGCTTGTCGGGTCACTGTGAACTGCCCGAAAACGATCGGAGGCCAGGCGATCAGCACGATGGCGGCAAACGATGCGAACTTCATGAACGCGGCTCCGGCAGGCGGTCAGTCGAAGATGGCGCACCGGACGCCACGACGTCCGGCTTTCTACGCGAGCACTCGCTGACCACGCTCATCAACAGTGATTCGAAGATAGTCGCTTGGCTTTCCCATGAGTACTCGCGCAAGACGGTCTCGCGCCCGGCAGCGCCGAGGGCCGCAGAACGGTCCGAGTCTGCCAGCAACTCGCATACTGCATCTGCAAACGCGCGCGGTTCCGAGCGCACCAGGATATTCCGTCCGTCCTGTGCCGACAGGCCGCCCAAACATTGCGGGGTTGCCACTACAGGTCGTCCCATTGCCCACGCCTGCAGAATCTTGTTCTTGATGCCCGATCCGAGCTGCAATGGACACGCAAATACGGCGGCACGTGCAAGGTACGGGCGAACGTCATCAACCGTGCCCGTAATTTCGACCGCAGGTGATGAAAGCTTCTGCACTTCATCCACCGGATCCCGGCCCACTAGGCCGACGTGCACATCTGGCATCCGCTCCCTCATCAGGGGGAGGATGTCGCGGACCAGGCGCTGTGCTGCGTCAATGTTCGGCCCGAAGTGCATGTTCCCCTCGAAGACGACGTAGCGTGGATCCACAGGTACCGGCAGCGGTCTGAAATACTCGACATCGACTCCGTTAGGGACGACGGCAACTGCACGGTCCGGGAAAAAGCGCCGGTACACCTCGGCATCCACTTCCGAAACATATATGTTCAGTGCCGCCCGGCCAAGCGCCTTGCGCTCGTAGTTCCAGAAGCGCCAGCTCTGATACAAGTGTGCCGCGCGCTCGCCAACGAGCCCCTGGCGCAGCGCGCGCATCTCACGCAGCAGCGGCTCGTCGATCGAGTCGACGACCAGCGGTGCTGGCAACGGTCCTGAAGGAAGATTAGGAACGGCGCTTGCACCGACGTCCAGCACCAGATCGGGAGGGTGCTCGGCGATGACATTGGCAATGGCAGACTGCATCGCCGGGCTGGTGTGCTTGAAGTCCGAGCCGGACACCGCCTTGTAGAGCCTGCGTAGCCATGAGGAACGCCGCGGTGCCGGGGCAGGGATTGTGGTCACCGAAGCAAAGAGGCGGGCAACTTCCGGATCCGCGTCGTCGTCTTCGCGGCAGAACGAGACCAGATCGAAACGGTGAGTGCCGGTCAGATGTTTCAGCAAGCCGTAAACGCGCAGACCATCACCGAGGCGGCGAGACAACGTCTTGTCCGATAGAACCAGGATTCGCATGCTTTACAAAGTTAGAGGCAGCGAGAACAGATTGCCAGAAGATGAAGCGGATGTGACGGGCTGGCCCTCTGGGCACGCGCAGGATGGCCGGGCCATCACGGATTTCGGCATTTCTAGGGGCGCGCGACCTGCGACAATGCGCGGCCCATGATGTTACCTATGCATGCACAGGTGCCCACGGCGACACGTCACCAGCGTCGCCGCCGTTCGTCGGATCGCCAGCCATGACCTACAGCATTCGCGTGATTCGCGAAGAAAGCGGCTTCGCCGCGCTCGAAAACGATTGGGATCTGCTGGCTAAGAATGCAGTAGATGCGAACACCTTCCTGACCCACCAGTGGCTGTACACATGGTGGATCACTTATCGACCGAAGGCAGACCTGCGCGTCGTCGTGGTAGAGGGGGAAGGGCGGCTCAGAGGCATAGCCCCGATGATGCTGACGCGCGAGGGCGGGCTGGGCCGGGCGGTTAGGCGGCTGCGTTTCGTCGGGGATGGAACCTCCGAAACCGACCACATGAACTTCATCGTCGATGCCGCAGACCGTGAAAGCATCCTGGACGCGCTGTTGAGTGGCATCGAAGGTCTGCCTTGGCAGTTGGCGCACTTCAGCCAGATGCCCGAACATTCGGACAACACGCAGCAGTTGCTGCGACGTGCCGAATCGAAGGGTTGGCTGACTGATACATGGATCGTGCCTTGTCCCCGCAACATGCTGCCGGACAACCCCGATGCGCTGATGAAAGCCTTGCCTGGGCGCCTGCGCACGGCCATACGCTCCGCGCGTCGCGAGCTGACCGGTTCTCATGACGTAGAGTTCGGGATGATCACGCGGCAGGATGAACTGCCCGCCGCTCTGGAGGCGCTTTATCGCAACCACGCGAGCCGCTGGCAGGCCAAAGGCGAGCAGGGCGTATTCGTCGATCCTCGCAAGCGTGATTTCTACGCTGCACTGAGCGAGAAGCTGTTGAAAGCGGGTTCATTGCGCTTCTTTTTTCTAAGGGTTGACGGCAAAGTAGTCGCACAGCAGTTCTGCTTCGAGCATTCAGGAACAGTGCTTCTGCTGCAGGAGGGCTTTGACATCGATTGGGCCAGGAACAATGTTGGCAACGTGCTGCGCGTTATGGTGCTCGAGCACCTCATCGGCAACGGAGTGCGAATCTATGACTTCCTCGCTGGAATGTCGCGGCACAAGAGGCACTGGTCCAATGCAGTTGAGAACGACCTGCACATTCGCTCGTTCCGTCGCACCCTGACTGGGCGGCTAGCTCATGGTTTTGCGCAGCTCAAGGCGCAGCTCCAGCAACGCGAGCCGGTGGTGACAGACGCGGCTGACTGATGGCAGTCTGCGCTTCGCAAGAGCTGGGCTCCGCGCACGATCTTCGTGTCGACTGGCCGGTCGTCGTGCTGAATACTCATCACTCTGGGCTGGCAATAGCGCGGAATCTCGGCCCGCTGGGCGTGCGTGTGTTGGGGCTCACGGCCGTGCCGACGTTTCCCGGCAACGCTTCCCGGTGGCTGGAGTATCGCCCAGCGCCGGACTCGCTGCTGGAACAGGAACGGCTGCTGCGCATGCTGCAGAATCTGGCGCGCGAATTAGATCATCCGGCACTGCTGTTCCCGACGCGCGATCACGACGTGAACTTCATTTCCCGACACCGGTCTGCGCTCGACGAGTTCTATCTGATTGCCCAACTGCCGGCAACAGAGCTCGAGCCCGTGATGAACAAAGAGTTGCTGGGAGCCGTCGCGCGTCGCGTGGGAATTGAGGTGCCGAACGGAGTTACTGTCAGGAAGGCAGAAGAGATCGGGCAGGCGAAGGTGCTTCGCTTCCCTTGCATCTGCAAGCCTTTGTACGCGAGCCAATGGCGCAAGGATGGTCTCTGGGAAGCAGTAGGCCGGCAGAAGGCCCTGAAGCTCGAAAGTTACTCTGCTCTGGAGTCGTTTTACCGCGGGTTCTCGCATCTGGACCCTGTTGTTGCCGTACAGGAGTGGATAGAGGGTGACGAGAAGGACTTGCAGATTTTCGGATCCGTCTGCAACGCAAGACATGAAGTTGCAGCATGGTTTACTGCGCGAAAGCGTCTGCAGTACCCTCCTTTGGCGGGCACAGGGATCGTTGTCGAAGCGCTCCCTTTGCCAGAGCTCGAAGAGCCTTCGCGCTCACTGCTGCGAACGCTGGGCTTTCGCGGCATCTCGGAGATCGAGTACAAGCGGGATGCTCGCGACGGCCGCCTGTATCTCATCGAGATCAACCCGCGACATTGGGATCAGCACGGACTGGGTGCCGCAGCTGGCGTCAACTTGTCAGAAGCGCTTTATCGAGATGTAACGGCTCAGCGGAAGCGCCTGATGCAGCAGCGGCCCGATTCTGTACTGTGGATAGCCGAAGTAGAGTATGCGCGGCATCTTGCGCGCTGCGCTCTGGGACGGGCACCATGGCGCGACGCACTGCTGGGCATGAGTGGAAAGCGCACGTGGTCTTTGTATGACGCATCCGATCTTCAGCCAGTACTGGCCCGCGCTGGACTCAGACGCAAGGGTCCAAGATTGTGAACTTGAGGCTTGAAGTACAGAGATGACTCCATGCGCCGCCCAGTGAAAGGCTCAAGTACCGCATCTTTCAGAGGCTGATCGGTGACTGACTATCGTTTGCCGGGATCGCGAATCAGTAAGTCGGCTTGACAGTAAAGTCGGATTCGTTGTTTATCGTCTAAGTTTGACGCGGTAGTGTAAGCGTGGGGTCATTTCGATCTCACGCCGTCCGGAGGAAAGATGCTCAAGCGAAACAGCGCAGATCACGGCGCGCAGTTTCTAGACTATTACGAACGTGCAAGCGTTTCGCAGACCACCTTCGATCGATTCAACCGCATTCAGAAGTGCGCGCTCGCCTTGGTCGAATCATCGCAAGGTAGGCGTGACAAATTCGATGTAGTCGACATAGGTTGCGGCGCAGGTACTCAAGCGCTGATCTGGGCTCAAGTGGGACACCGCGTCAGTGCGCTCGATGCTAGCAGCGCACTTGTCGGCGTCGGGCAGCGGCGCGCGCTGGAGCGCGGCTTGGATGTTCGGTTCTCGGTAGGTTTCGCTCAAGCGCTGCCGTATAAAGGCGAAAGCTTCGATGTGGTCCTGATGCCGGAGTTATTGGAGCATGTCGCAGAATGGGAGGCCTGTCTGCAGGAGGCCGTCCGGATTCTGCGCCCGCGAGGCATTCTCTATCTCAGCACCACCAACAAGCTTTGTCCCGTGCAACAGGAATTCGAGCTTCCTGCTTACTCTTGGTATCCGTCGCGGTTGAAGCACTGGATAGAACAAAAGTCGGTCAGTACGCATCCGCAGTGGGTGAACCACACCAAATATCCAGCGGTTAACTGGTTCACTTACTACAGCTTGAGGCGTTGGCTGAACATGCGCGGCGTTCAGACAATGGATCGTTTCGACATGTTGGCGCGTGATCGACTCAACATCTCGTCAAAAGTGATTGTTGCCGCGATTCGCCGCGTTCCGGCGATACGCTTTCTCGCTCAGGTTGCTACCGAAGGAACTACCGTTTGGGGGATCAAGGCGGCGTAAGCAGTACTACGGCTTGTAGAGCCAGCCGCAAACGCCATTGGTGGCGGCGTGCGAAGGCATCTGGCCGGCAACGATCCACAAGACGCCATACTCATTTGCCTGTGTCAGATGCAGTGGGCAAACAACGACCGGGTATGTGTGACCTGGGGTCGCGAGATTCGATGGCATGGCGCTAACGCGCTCCCATCGGGTACCCCCGTTGTAGTACAGGTAACCGTCGCTGGCGACGTAGTACCAACCCGTGCCAACCGGATCGGCCGTCAAGTGAGCGCCGTTTGGCGCCACCATTTTTTGCGGTGGGCTGCCTGCCGATGCGACGTCGAGAGTGTCCGCGCGCACGGTATAGGAGCCAGCGTTGTTGCCGCACAGCACGCCGCCGGCGCCATTGAACGCGCGCGGGTTGTACGACATGCAAGAGGTTCCGTTGGACAGAGTGCCAAAGCTTGGCGAATCCTTCAGGAGTCTCCATGGCCCCCCGGCAGCCAAGTCATATTCCACTAGTCTGCTGTGGTCGGTAGCGCGGGACGTAGCCAAGACCCAGAGTGAACCCCTAGTGCCGCGCGTTGGAATGACCTCCATGGCGCCGTCTCGGCTGTAGTTCGCCTCGAACGCACTCGGGCTAGGAATATTGTCGATCCACTGCCGAGTGTCGAGGTTATAAACCATGATCTCGTCTGAACGGAATTTCTTCTTATAGAAGCGCCGGCCGACGACATCGATAGCATTGTTATGCAAGACGTGCACGATGCAGTCGGGGTCCGAACCTTCATTCGTTCCCTTGATTCCGCGCTGAACGCTCCAGAGATTGGTTGATTCGTCGTAAATCGCGTGAGTGTTGTACAGGTGCGAGTAAATGCGCACATTGGCACCGCCCGGATTGGCGCCGTTGCCGGCCCACATTCCTCGCTTAGTGACAGGATCCCAGCACCACTTTCCGCCATAGTCGATCATCGTATGGCCAACATAATTGGCACCGTCCTCGGTCGGATTGGCAGGGAAAAAGCTTGGCGGATTGCCGCGCGGATCTGCTACGCGAGTCCAGAGTGTCGGCTGGTTAAACTCGACGAAGCTACCGCTCCTGAGGCTCGCGATCGCTGACTTGAGGGCCATGCTGGGCGCTGCCACCGTGATAGTGGTCGCCTGACTGGTGATTCGTGCCATTTACTTGTTCCTCGGCCAACGATTGAAACGCGGCGAAGTGCGGTAGCCCTGCCGCCACGTGGCCAGATTGGAGATGCCGCCGTTTGTGACGACCTTGTCCCACGCGCTCCCGGATCCCGGAACACCCCGCTCGACTGCCGCAGCGAGGGCAGCGAAGAACCAGGAGGGATAGGTCGTTCCCGCCCGGTTCTCTGTAGGCAGCGATGCCCAGTCCGTCTGGCTGGGGGACAAGGTCATCCAGGGGCCGGGACTCGAAGGTATCGAGCCGCTCATTTCGCTGCGCGTCAGGGCGACGAGGTTGTTCGTGGACTGAGTGACAGCCGTGCCCGACCGCACGCCGATCGTCGGTTGATAGGGAATGGCCCGCCACTCGAAAGCCGTCGCGTCGTTTATCCAGCGCAGCGGGAAGACCATCATGCGATCCGTCATGGTGTTCCACGCTGTCGCATCCGCGCCCCGAAGCACCTTGGCTCCAGCAATCGAATGGAACGACTGTGAACAGAAATGATGCATGAAGAAAGAAGTCTGGAAGCCGGCGCGGGAGGTTGAGTGATCGCCCGGATCGTCCGCCGTCAGGTCATACAACGACTGGAAGGTATTCCAGGACTTGTTCAGGAACGTGTTTACGACGTTCATGCTGTTGACGAGCGCAAGCCTGTATCCCGCCTTGCGTGCGGTGTCGCCGTCCGGAGTCAGGAACGCTGCGATCGCATAGTTGCGCAGCCGCCAGGCGCGGGAGCGCGTCTGGTCGAAAGGGTGCGAGCCATCGACACTGTTGTAGTTCGTGTGGTTCCAGACGAACTCCTTCTGCGCGATCTCGATGAAGCAGGGTGACGGTCGGCAGAGGAAAGGCACCAGTGCGATGGCCGGTATGTGCGAGCCGTCGGATGTATTGCTGCCCCCCCAACGCGGCTCAGTCGTCAGCAGAGGCCATCTTGCGTTGGTGGTGTTCTTGGTGGCGACCTGGGCCTGGCTGGGCACCTGACCGTTCGTATGCCGCCAGTTGTACCCGGCCGACAAGCAAGCGAGACCGCTGGCAATAACGGCACGGCGAGCATGGCGGTTGCCGCTGAGGAAGTAGTCGGTCTGGCATTCGGTGAACAGGCCGATCTCTTCGTCGTCCCCGGTGCCGTCCATCCCGGGCATCCGCAGCCTTCCGAGTGCCCACGGGACGTAGGTGTCATGGCCCTGGCTGTACTTCTCCTGCAGGTTCTCGGTGCTCGCCTCGGCAGCGCGGAAGAACCAAGGATGATTCTGCAGCGTCGCGTTGTCGTGCGTGACTTCGATGCCGGGATCACTGCCCACCCATGTCGAGCAGTACCACGCGCGGAAGGGCTCGTGACCGCCGGCATAGCTGCCCGGACGACGCGAGTTCGGAAACGGCATGGTTGTCGTGGGGCTGCTTACCGTGGCAACGGTGTTGCCGTTGACGCTTACCGTGGCACTTGAATAGGCCTTGGTTCCTGGGGCGACCACCGTTGCTGCGTCCGCGTCGACTCTGCCGTTCTCGACGACGATCTCCACGAACGCCCGGTTCGAAGCAAAGGCGTGTACGTCGATGATCGCTTCCAGGCCGGCGCCGCCGATCGGCAGCCGATAACGCGCGCAGATCACGCGGTCGTTGGCCCACCAGATCCGCTCAGGGCTGGAGAAATCAGTGAGCGACGCGCTGCCGACCGCGCCGAAGCTGCAGTTGATGCTGGTGACGAGCTGCCCCACACGCGCAACGCCCAGCGGATTGGCCGCCTTTACGGCCGTCCGTAGTCCGATGTTGCGCATCTGCGCAGCGGTGACGGCGGTCTCGCCGGCCAGAACAACGACGGCCGCCGACCCGTCGGGCCATGTCGACAGTACCGATGCGCTGAGGTTCGGGTCGTCCGGCGACTCGACGGTCTGCCCGGCGGGCACGGCACCTTCCAGCGGGTACGCCGTGGCGATGTAGGGAAACGTGCCGCTCTGCGCAGGGTGTAGGGTCAGCGTGGGCAGCCCTGCACCCGACGGTGTCCACGGCGTCGACGGCGGTGAAGGTGTCGGCGTGGGTGTCGGCGTCGGCGTGGGTGTGGGCGTCGGGGTGGGAGACGGGGTGGGAGACGGGCCAGCGCCCACGTCGGTAGCTTCGGACGATCCGCCGCAACCGGTCAAAGTGACCGCGAGCGCCGTGGAGGCGCGGAACAGAAAAGTGCGCCGCTTCACAGCGTTTCGTACGTGAAGATCACGCCATTGACGGTACCGATGGCTGCGCTACCGACGGCAAGTATTCCGGCCGTGCTGAACATCATGCCGGCAGGCAACGCGGCACCTATGGAGTCGATGCTGAATTTGCCACCTCGCGCGATACCGTTAGGTAACGTCGTCGAGAGGTCGAAAGTGGAATTGGTGCCGACCAGCAGCGGCGGCACAGAAGGGTTCCACGCGCCTGGAGTTGCGGGTGGCGGTGTCGGCGACGGAGGTGTCGGCGTTGGTGAAGGTGATGGCGCAGGCGGATCCGGTGGCGCCATCCCGATTGGCGACGATGCGTCGCCGTCGTCGCAGCCCGCGATCGCACCGAGGACCGCTGCGATACCGCCGCGCAACAGCCGCCGTCTAACCGAATTCAAGTATGACGAGTCCAAACTAGCTCTTCCTCCGTGCAGCGAATCGTGCTCCTGCGCGCCGTAGCCTGATCACGCGAGCGCGCCCGTCCTTCGGGCTCAATTCCGGCCGAAGCAGCGCGTTTTGCTTGCATTTGCAGGCTTCCGCGCCAAGGGCCGCTTGGCGGAAGAGAGGTTGCGCCCGTGAACAAGCGCGGTCGGATTGTCCCATCGCTGTCGGCTTTCTTTACGGATCTGGCTCAACCATTCGGCCTAGACGCGGCCGCCCGTTTCAGCGACAACTACCGTGTTTACGGTAGGAAATGGCGAAATGGCCTATGCGCCCTTCAAACGAGCAGCCATGGCGAACAGCAGTTCGGCTTCCGCGGACCGTGGGCGTCCAGCAAGGAACCACAAGCCTGCGACCGTCGATGTATAGACCAGCGCGCCGAAGGCGATCAGCAGCAGCAGCGTCACGGCCTTCAGGATCCACTGATCGGGCGGTGACGACATTGGCAATATCGTCAGGAGCGAAACGGCCATCGCGGCGGCGCCGATGGCGGGCCGCATCAGCGCTTTCAGCAGCTGCGGGGTGCTACCGCGCAGATCTCGCGACAGCATGCGCACGCCCGCACATACGACAACCACCAGGGCGCCGATCCACGCCCAGATCGCTGCCACGAGTCCGACCTGCCACAGAGCGATGGCGAAGGCAGGTATGGACAGCGCGAAGCCGAGCGCAGCGAGCCAGAAGTTGGCTCTTGGGCCGCGTCGGGTGAGGAGAAGCGGCCAGAAGCAGCTCACCATCGCCTGCAGCGTGCCAATGGGTGCCAGCAACGCCATCAACGGGGCCGCCGCGTGCCACTGAGGCCCCAGAACGACATCGGTCACCATCGCGGACAGGCAGGCAATGCCGGTGGCACTGGGTATCGTCAGCAGCGCAATGACTCCCCATACCCGAACGAAGGCCGAACTGAGACGTCCGGGGTCGTTCTGCATCTGCATGTAGCCCGGGTATACGGCGCGCATCACCGGCGCGACGATCTCGGTCGAAGCCATCGTCGCCAGATCCAGCGCTACGCCATACTGACCCAGCGGTTCGGCGCCGAGCCGCTGTCCCACCAGAAGGTCCTGCCCGCGCCGCCCCAGCATCATCGAAACCTGGCTGCCGAGCCACCAGATGGAGAAGCCCAGCAGTTCGCGCGATCGTGCAAGCGTGAACCGGGGGCGGAAGCGGGTCAGTCGATAGGTGATGGCAGTTTCGACGATGGCACCCACGAGCATGCCCGCAAGCAGCGCTCGATAGTCTCCCCAGATCAGCGCGAATACGGCGCCGGTTCCGAACGACGACAGCTTTCTGGCCAATGCGATGGAAAAGAACGGCCGGAAGTGCAACGCTCGCTCGTAGCGCACCATCCCCGAATTGCGAAAGCCGGTGATGAAGCTGGTCGCCGCGAGGATTAGCAGCACGTTGGTCACGCGCGGGTCGCCGTACCAGCGCAAGGCGGCAGGGATCGATGCGAGCAGCACCAGCGCAATCAGGGTGCCCGTGATCACATGCAGCGTGAATGCGGTGGAATAGGCCGCATGGTCGCGGCCGCGCATGCGGATCAGCGCCTGCGTGAAGCCGAACGACGTCACGGCGGCCAGAATCTCCTGGATTGCGGTGCCCATCGCGACTACGCCGAAGTCCTGCGGCGCGAGCAGCCGCGCCAGTATCAGCGTGCTGACGAAGCCGATGACCCGCTCGACGACGCGAATCGAGACCGTCCATCGCGCGCCTTTGGCGAGCCGGATGCGAAGCGATGCCATCAGCCTGAAACGGCGCCGGCGGCACGCTGCGTCGCGGGCGCGGCTGTCATGGAGTCCTGTGAGCGGGCATGATGATTACGCGTATCGACCGACGTCAGGCTATACGAGCGCCCGGAGTGTATCGGTCGGCTCGTGCGGGATCGGGTTGATCCAGCATCAGGCGACGAGCGGACCATCGCCGGCGTCGGTTGGCATCGTTGGCCTTTCGCTGCAAACTCGGCGCCATGGAACTGCCGGCAAATGCGCGCCGCGCGGAAGACCTTGCGATCGCGGATCAGTGCCGGCTCAACGTCCTGTGGCTGAACGGATGCGCTTGCTGTCAGCGCGTTCTCGAGATCGAGGTCGCCGACCTGAGCCTGGGGGCAGCGTTGCAGTCCCTGTACGGTCGCGTCGAGCGCTGCGGTGGGTTGAACACCGATGAGGGCTCGTCGCCTTTCGCCGGCGCCAGCTTCGACCTGGTTACGCTCTACGGCCGGACGCCGGAGCGCGGCGAACTGACGGCAATGCGACGGTTGCTGCGCCCCGGCGGCGCGGCGGTGTTCGCGGCGCAGAATCGCTGGTGGTACGGGCGTCGGCGCACCGCCTCGCGCGCCGCATCGACGATGAGCCTGCGTGATGCGGGGCGCATTCTGGACGCGGGCTTCAGCGACGTGCGTACGTACTGGGTAGAGCCGTCGCTGGCAATCCCGCGCAACCTGATTCCTGCAACAGCAGACCGCGTCCGCGATTTCGAGGAATTGCAGGCGCAGGACTCCGAGCGCAGTCCGAACCGCTCATTGGCGCTCGCGGCCGGTATTCGGTGGGCGCTGTACCCTGCCGTGCTGTTCGTGGCGACGGTCTGAGTGCAGAACGACACGCTGCTGTCCGGCATCGATGCGCAGCTGGGCGGAGGCCCGCGCCGCTGGTCGGACGTCGTCGTCGTGCGCAATGTCGGTCCGCTGACCACGGCGGTGCCGCTCGAGGGCGACGTGATCTCCAATCGCGGCTTCAACGCGCTGCTCTGCTCTGCCGGGGGCGGCCAGAAGCACTTCCTGAAACTGAGGCCCATTCACCATCGGCTGTTCGACCGTGAAGCGACGCTTACCGCGCTGCTCAGCAGTCGCGAGGGCACGAGGAGTCTTGTGCCTGCTTCGCGGACTTTCACTGTGGGCCCCGCGCGAATCCTCGCACAGGAGTTTGTGGCCGGACGCTCGCTGGATCTGCTGGTTCGAACGCGCCATCGAGAAGGCTGGCAGCAACCGGCAGCGCAGGTGCTGCGTGCCGCCGCTCCGCTGTGGGAAGGGATCACCGAAGTTGTCGCAGCTGCCGGTTTCGGACTGTCGCCCGGGCTCTCCGACACCGCCTCACTGCTAGCGGATCTGGATCTGCTGGCGTCGCAGCGTGTCGATGCCGGCGTCATTCGCCTGCTGCGAGCGCGACTGGAATCGGCGCACCTGCCGTCGGTCCCGCAGCACGGGGACTTCTGGCCGCGCAACGTGCTGGTCACGGGCAACGGCTGGCGCGTGCTGGACTTCGAGTGCTGCGGCGACGTGACGCTGCCTCTGTACGACATCCTGCACTTCCTGCGTGGCTGCGCGGAGTCCGCGGGAGGTGATCAGATCAGAAGCAGCGAACCCTGGCTCAGGGCGATCGGTGGGTCGGGCGCCCTGTTGCAAGAGTTCCGACTTATCGCCGGTCCCCTGAAGGAGGAGGTCGTCGAAGCCGCGCTGGTCGCCTACCTCGTCGACTTCGCTGCGCGCCTGCACCGGCGGGGCATCGCACCCGAGCGTATCAACGGCCGGCTGCGTGAACTGGAGGCGCTGCCTGCAACGCTGGACGGCGGCGCGGTACGCGCGCTGATGAGCTGAGTGAGCCGATCGACGGGCAGTGGTGCGACACCGGCAATCGCCGGTTGTCTATCGGCGCCGCACGCGTGGACCCCAGCCGAGCCACGCCAGCAGTGCGGCGAGCCGCAGTATCTGCCAGCGCTGATGGGCGGACCTGGCGCCCCAGTTCGCCAGTCCCAGCAGGCCGCGCACGAAGGCGCGCAGCAGGGGCCGGCCTAGCGGCCGCTGGGCCAGCGCCCGTGCGCGGCGCACCAGTTCCGCAGGCTGGGGAACGACGCTCAGCAGGAAGTAGCGCTGCTGCACGGCTGCGACGGCGGCCCGGCGCTGCTCGGCCGTCAGCTCGAACTGGCGGTCGTCGCTGGCATCGGCAAAGGCGATCGCGTCCTCGACGAACTCGCGTCCCAGCCCCTTACTGGCCATCACGGACATGCGGTTCAGCAACGCATCGCGGGTCTGGGCCAGCGTCAGCGTGCCAGTGATCGGCGGCGTCAGATACTCGCCCAGCGAAGCTTCCTGCCTCAGCCCCTGACCGATCATCGCGTCGTAGCGTGCCCAGTGCTGTTCCTTCGCGGCCTCGCTGTGGCGTATCGGGGCCGGGCCTCGCTCTCCATCATGACGGCGCACGACGAAGGTTGGACGGTCCAGCAGCACGACCTTGCAGTTGCGCGCCAGGCGCAGCAGCATCTCGTAGTCCTGCGAGCGCAGCAACTCTTCGCGGAAGGGTCCGATCCTGCGGTAGCACTCGGTCCTCACCAGCGCGCCCTGCAGCGACGTGAAACAGCCACGCATCAGTGTGAACAGCAGGTCCGAGCTGTCGATGCTTGGCCAGGTCGCCTTCTCGCGCACTTCGATGCGACCGTCGCTGCCCGAGGCCCCCCAGTAGTGCTTGGACAGCACTACTTCGGCATCGGGCGTAGCGTCCATGATCGCCACGCGGCTGGCGATGGCGGTCGGCAAGGCAACGTCGTCGTCGTCAAAGAGCCAGACGAACTCCCCGGTGACGCGTGCGAGCGCTGTATTCAGCGCGTGCGCCTTCCCGCGGTTTTCCTGGTACAGGTATTGCACGCGCGGCCCGAACTTTGCGACTCGCTGCGCGGTATCGTCGGTGGAGCCGTCGTCGACGACGATCACCTGATGCGGCGATACCGTCTGGTGCATGATGGACGCGAGGCACTCCGAGAGCATCGGGCCGCGGTTGTAGGTCGGCACGAGCACGCTGACGCGCCCCGTCAGCCTCGCGGTGCGCAGCCGCTCGACAGGTGTCGCGCGTTCAGGCGCCTTCGCGGAACTCCGTGGTCTATGTCTGAACCGGGCCAGCACTCCATCGGAGCTTTCGGCCAGGTCCACCCGCTCGATCGTCTCGGGGCCGCTATCCATCGGGCGCAATGTTGACGGCAGGGGTAGGAAGGCACAACCGCCTGAATGTGGGGCACTCCGGCAGCCGCATTGACCGGTTGTCCGAAGCCTGGCAGTTACCTGGCAAAGGTTTGTTCATCGAACAGTCATGTATCGGTGATAGCGGATAGCATTCGCTCCGCCATGCTGCGTTCCCGGCCCCCAAGTCAACTCCAACCCTTAGCAAACGGGGGGCCTGCCCGGGCCGCGCGCACGCTTCCGGTGCCCGTATGAGTGAAACAGCGAACCCGGTCGTCACCATCGGCGTTCCGGTCTACAACGGCGAGCGCTATTTGCGCGCGGCGCTGGATTCGCTGTTGGACCAGACCCACGCCGATCTCGAGTTGATCATTTCCGATAATGCGTCGACGGATTCCACCTGGGATATCTGCTCCGAGTACGCACGGCGCGACCCCAGGGTGCGCACGTTCCGCCAGCAGGCAAACCGCGGCGTTGCGGCCAACTGGAACTTCGTCGCGCGGCAGGCCCGTGGCCGGTATTTCAAGTGGGCGTCGGCGAGTGACGTGTGCGCACCGGTGATGGTCGCGTACTGTCTCGAGGCGATGGAAGATCCGGGTGTTGCGCTGGCCTTCGGCCGTACCTGTTTCGTCGATGACGCAGGGAACGAGGTTGGCGTGTTCGAGAAGGACTTCGCGGTGGACGATGCTCGCCCTGGCGACCGGTTCGGCCGCGTCTGCCACCGGCTGTCGATCAACAACGGCCTGAATGGGCTGATCCGGCGGGACGCATTGCTGAAAACGCGCCTGCATCGGGCTTATCCGCACAGCGACCGCGTGCTGATGGCCGAGCTCGCCATGCACGGCCGCTTCGTGCTGCTGCCTGACGTACTGCTCTTTCGCCGCAGCGGGCCGGAACACTTTACGGCACTGCGGTCGCAGCAGGAACTGCAGCGCATGTTCCAGCCGCACGCGCGGCAGCCGCTGAAGCTGGTGCACCTGCGCCGCCATGGAGATTTCGTGCTGGGCGCGCTGCGCAGCCCGGTGCCTCTGTCCGAACGGCTGCGTGCCGCCAAGGCCGCGTTGCGCGGGCTCTACTGGGACCGGGCAGGCCTGCGGGAAGACCTGTCGGGCCTGATGCCGAACCGCCATGCGTGATCACGCCCCAGTCGCTGCCGAGACTCACGGTTCGGGCGAGGCAAACCTGCCGGTGCCAACGGGCCGCGTCAGCGTGTTGATCTCGACATACAACCGTGCGGCGATGCTCGAAGAATGCCTTGCCTCGGTGCTGCAGCAGACCGTTCCGCCCTGCCAGGTGATCGTCATTGATGACGGATCGACCGATGACACCGAGGAGCGGGTCGCGCGCTTCGGTGCGCAGGTCGAGTACCTGTACAAGGAAAATGCGGGCAAATCGAGCGCGTTGAACGCCGCGCTGCCGCGGGTCACTGGCGACTACATATGGGTGTTCGACGATGACGACGTCGCGCTGCCGACATCCATAGAGGTGCGGCTGCGCGCATTGCAGGCGAGCCCGGGTGCGGGCGTGGTGTTCTCGCGGCACCGCTGGGGCGCATCGGGTCCTGACGGGCGCATAGAAGCACAAGAGGAAATAGCCTGGCCCGCGGTCGGGGAGTCGAACCTGCTCCTGACGCTGATGCGCGGCTGCTTCACGACGCTGCAGGGAGCGCTGGCCCGTACCGGAAGCTATCGTGCGGCAGGTCCGTTCCGCGAGGAGTTGCTGCGCTCGCAGGACTACGACATGCTGATCCGGCTCGCCCGGCACTGCCGCGTGGTCCTGCTGGATCAGCCGACGTTCATATTCCGCCGCCACGGCGATCAGCGGGGCCCGGCAACACTGCGACACGCGGTCGATGAGCGCGAAAGGCTATGGGCGCGGTATGACGGGATGCTGGGCCGGGCCTTGCGGAGCGAAGCCGAGTTGGGCGAGTTTCTGGCGCCGCCGGTGCGCGGCGAATTGACCGCAGACCAGAGGCGCGAAGCAGTGCTGAATCGCATGTCGGTGATGGCCAGCAAGGGTCTGGCCAGCGAGTTCATCGACGATGCGGCGGAGTTCGTCGAGCAGGTCAAGGCTGCGCCCGGCGACGTGACGTCCGTTCAGCGCGCAGTGGCCAGGTCAGCGCTGCAACATCGTTACTTCCTGTTCAACGTGATGCCCGAGCGCGCCGCGTTTTTGCAGCGTGCGCGTGTGCTGGCACATACGCCGCAGGGCCGTACGCTACTGCGCGCATTTGCGCGCGGCCTGCTCGGCTTGGCCAGATGGGACGGGGTTTCCTCGCGAGAACGTCTGCTGACGCTGCAGTTGGTGCTGCAGCTTGGCTGGCTCGGCCTGCGGCCCGGCTAGGCCCTTCGGCACCGGCCCGTCCCGACGGCCGCCGCACGGTGCCGGAAGGGCGGTTACAGGCCTTTTGTTCGATCAGGCACAATCCCTGCCTTCGCCGGAAACCATAAGTCCCGGCGATGCGGGAATCCCAAGGCATTAGCGGCAGCAGGGGACCGGTGGCGGGCTGGTAGGCAGGCTCCGCGCCACTCGCAAAGGTAGTATCGGCGGTTGACCTCCTGACTTTCGGTCGGGTCGCGACGACGTGACCCGGCTGACGGAGATCCTTCGATGAAATCGACACTACAGCGGCTGCTTCCGATCCTTCCGCGCGAGTGGGCTCATGCAGCGCTCGCGCTGTCCGTCCTCTTCTTCGTCGGCTGCGGCGGGGGAGGGGGATCGTCCGCACCGACTGCGCCGACGCCGGTTCCGCCCGTTCCGGCGCCGCCTCCTGCGGCTGAGGCGCCCACGGTAGCGTTCGATGTCGATCCCGATACTGTCCAACCGACCGCGTCCGCTAGCCTGACCTGGTCATCGACCAACGCGTCCGCCTGCACCGCTTCGGGCGGATGGAGCGGAGAAAAGGGCGTCAACGGCGCTGAAGCCACCGGTCCACTGATGGCTGCGACCGCCTATACGCTGACTTGCAGCGGAGCGGGCGGCACGGCGGCGGAAACCGTCATCGCCGGTGTTGCCCCGCCACCCGGTGGAACGCCGCCGCCGACGGTCTCGCTGACCGTCGCTCCCTCCACGGTTGCGTCCGGCTCGTCGGCCACGCTGACCTGGACTTCCACCAACGCCAGTGCCTGCACGGCATCCGGCAACTGGACGGGCAGCAAACCCACTGCGGGTTCCGACACGACCGGCGCGCTGACGGCCAACTCCTCGTTCGCGCTGACCTGTACCGGCCCTGGCGGCTCGGCCACGCAGTCGGTGAACGTGACGGTCACGTCCGCGACGGCGCCGTCGGTCACGCTGACGGCGGCACCCACCACGGTGACCAGCGGCGGATCGACGACGCTGACCTGGAACTCGTCGAATACGACGATCTGCACGGCAAGCGGCGGCTGGAGTGGTACCAAGGCCGTCAGCGGATCCGAGGCGCGCAGCGGACTCACCGCCAATACGACTTACACATTGACCTGCAGCGGGGCCGGTGGATCGGCCACGCAATCGGTCAGCATCACGGTGGCGCCGCCCGCTGCGCCGTCCATCACACTGACCGCCACGCCGACGACGGTCACCAGTGGCGGATCGACCACGCTGAACTGGGCCACCGCCAACGCGAACGCGTGCACGGCGAACGGCGGCTGGAGCGGTACCCGGCCGCTGAACGGCTCCGAGGCGCGCGGTGGGTTGACCGCAACGACGACCTTCACGCTGGCCTGTACCGGTGCGGGCGGCAGTGCTTCGCAATCGGTAACCGTTACGGTAACGCCCTCGGGCGGGCCGCCCCCGCCGACGGTGGCTCTGACCGCCGTGCCGACAACCGTCGCCCATGGCAATTCGACGACGCTCAACTGGTCATCCACCAATGCCAGCAGCTGCACGGCATCGGGCGGATGGAGCGGCAGCCGATCGACATCCGGTTCGGCGTCCAGCGGGCCGCTGACCGCCAATGCTTCGTTCACGCTCACCTGCACGGGTGCCGGCGGTTCGGCCAGCCAGTTGGTCACGGTGACGGTCACACCGCCGCCTGTGCCTTCGGTGACGCTGAGTGCAGCGCCGACGACGGTCGCGAGCGGCGGATCGTCGACGCTGAGCTGGAGCTCCAACAACGCGACCAGCTGCACGGCCTCCGGCGCGTGGACCGGTACCAAGGCGACCAGCGGCACCGAGACGCGCACGAATCTGACTGCGAACTCGACCTTCACGCTGACCTGCACGGGTGCCGGCGGCTCAGCGGTTCAGTCTGTCATCGTCACGGTGACGCCCCCCACACCGCCCACAGTGACGCTGGCCGCAGCGCCGACGACGGTCGCCAGCGGCGGCAGCTCGACGCTCACTTGGTCGTCCACCAATGCGACCAGCTGCACCGCGTCGGGCGGCTGGACCGGCGGCAAGACGCTCGGCGGCTCCGAAGCGCTGGCGAACCTCACGCAGACGGCGTCCTATACGCTGAGCTGCTCCGGTGCCGGCGGCACGGCTTCGCAGACGGTGACGATCAGCGTCACGCCTGCCACGCCGCCGCCCACGCTGTCGCTGACGGCGACGCCCACCGCCATCGTGCAAGGCAACGCCGCGACGCTGAACTGGACGGCCAGCAACGCGACGACGTGCACGGCTTCCGGTGACTGGAGCGGCGCGAAGAACCTCAGCGGCAGCCAGTCGACCGGCACGCTGAGCACGGTACGCACGCACTCGTACACGTTGAGCTGCAACGGCGCCGGCGGGTCGGTCTCGCAGACCGCCACGGTGGCCGTCGGGCCGCTGCCCGCACCGACGGTTTCGCTATCGGCCAACCCGGCGCAAGTGGCGCAAGGTGGCACGTCGGTGCTGTCCTGGTCGTCGCAGAACGCAACCGCCTGCACGGCATCCGGCGGGTGGAGCGGCGCGAAGAATCCGTCGGGCACGGAGCAGACCGCTGCACTGGCGCAGACGACGACCTTCTCGCTGGCCTGCACGGGGCTGGGCGGCACCGGTAACGCGAGCACGACGGTGACGGTCGGCGGCGGCCAGCCGACCTTCCCGCAGGCGACCTTCCCGCTGCGTGTGGAGGCGGGCAAGCGCTACCTGATCGATGCGGCCGGCAAGCCCTTCCTGATGAACGGCGAATCGGCGTGGGGGCTGATGACGAAGCTGACGCGCGAACAGGTCGAGCAGTACCTCGACGACCGCCGCGCCAAGGGCATCAACACGATCCTGGTGATGCTGGTCAGCAAACACCAGCACATCGGCTCGTCGACGAACATGTACGGTCAGGCGCCCTTCACAACGGCGAACGACTTTGCAACACCCAACGAGCAGTACTTCACGCATGCCGACTGGGTACTGAGCAGGGCGGCGGAACGCGGAATACTGGTGCTGCTGGCGCCGCTGTACGCGGGCTATGGCGGCGACGGCGCCGAAGGTTTCTGGCCCGCCATGCAGACGGCGGGTACGGCCAAGCTGCAGGCCTACGGCCAGTACGTCGGCAAGCGCTATCGCGGTTACAACAACATTCTCTGGGTCCAGGGCGGCGACTACACGCCGACCAACGACACGGGCAAGAACCTGGTGCGCGCGCTGGCCAACGGCGTCCGCACCGAAATCCCCAATGCGCTGCAGACTTTCCACGGCGGCCGGTTCACGAACGCGATGGCGTACTGGGGGACCGGCGAGCCGTGGCTGACGGTCAACAACATCTACACGGACCAGAACGTCGTGGTGCAGTACGCCTTCCAGGAGTACGCGCGTTCGACGGTGCCGTTCTTCCTGATCGAAGCGCGTTACGAGAACGAGCAAGGCGCCACCGAACTGATAGTGCGCAGCCAGGCCTACCAGGCGCTGCTGTCCGGCGCGTCGGGCCACGTCATGGGCATATGGCCGATGTGGGCCTTCGCGTCCGGCTGGCAGGCGGCGCTCAACAGCCGCGGGTCGGTCACGCTGCCGCACATGCGCGGCCTGTTCGAAGCGCGCTCATGGTGGACGTTGCAGCCGGACACCACCGGCCAGTTCATGACGGGTGGCGCGGAAAGCGGCATCAATCGGGCGGTCGCCGCCACGGCGACGGATCGCTCGTTTGCCGTCGCCTACATGCCGACGATACGCACGCTGACCCTCAACCTCGCTCAGCTGGCGGGTCCCAGGGTCAACGCACGGTGGTGCGATCCGGCCAACGGCGTGTGCACGCCGGTCACGGGCTCGCCGTTTAACGCGAGCGGCTCCCAGACGTTCCGGCCTGCGGCCAACAACAGCAGCAACTACGGCGACTGGACGCTGGTGCTCGAATCCACGCAGTGATGCCGGTGCGAGCCGGCATCAGCCGCTAGCGGAGGCACCAGAACTGCGGCGCAACCAGATCTCTCTCCAGTAGCTGTCTATCGCCCGCGGGCAGCCCAGGCGCCGCGGCGTGCATTCGCCGCGGCAGTAGACGTCCTGCAGCACGATGCAGGGGTTCTTCATCCGGATCATCTTGCCGGTGGGCTCCTCGATCAGCCTGAGAACGCGGCGCTGCACCTGGTGCCGCTCGCCGCAGAACTTCACCATCTCCGGGTCGAACAGCAGGCCGCGATTCTTCGCATCAGGCCCCAGCGTCGCGCGAATCTCGTCGGCGGACCTGATCTCGACCCACTCGCCGACCTGCAGATCCAGTTCGCCGGTCGGCGTTTTCGCGCCCCGCGGCAGCAAGCCGCTGGCCAGCGGGAAAGGTTTGCCGCCCCACAGCTTCTGCCATTGATTGAACAACCAGATCAGCGCCCGGTAGCCGATGCCCGCAAAGACGAGCTTGCTGTAGGCGGCCTGCGTCAGCGTGCACACCATCTTCCATGCGCCGACGTTGCCGTGCAGTACATCCTGCAGATATTGCCGCGCGTCCCACCACGGCAGCGGTGTCGTCGCCGCGAACAGCCGCGTGATCTGACAGACCCACGTGGGATCGTTGTCGACGTTGATGTCGCCTTCGACCGTCACGTTGCGCCACAGGACGGCTTCATCACAGGCTGGCGGCGCCGCTGCCACCGTGTCCGGATCGCCAGGCCTTTTCAGCCAGGCTTCCTTCCAGAACAGCAGGCAGTTCGCCTGGCATTCGCCGTGGGCCGAGCCATCGCAGCGCACGCCCTCCAGATGCACCGCATCCGACATTCTGCGTCCACCCGTCTTGTTGATGGTGTCGCAGGTCTTGTGGGCGACTTTCCATACTCTGAGTCGCTGCCCACAGTACGCGAGCATCTCCGGCTGGAAGGGCAGGCCGTCGAGCCGACCGTCGGCGTCGAGCGTGCGGAGAATCTCCTCTCTGGACCGGACCTCCACCTCTTCGCCGGCCCGCAAACCAAGTTTCTGTGCATCACCATTGCTGCGCATGCGATCGAACTCCGCCTAACGACGCCTCCGACCGGCGATTATCTTGCAGTTCGGCAATTCGGATGACGCTCGCTCGGTTAGACTTTTCATCGAGTTCCGCCGACCGAACAACTGACAACGATGCCCGATGGGCACCGGCCGGCGGATGTGCAGATGCAATGGGAGAGGGGTCGATGCGGGTTCTGGTCACCGGGGTCGAGGGTTACATCGGCTGCCGGCTCGCTCCCTATCTGACAGGGCGCGGCTATTCGGTGTCTGGTCTGGATTGCGGCTACTACCGCGATGGCTGGCTGTATACGCACGCTCCGGGCTCCGGTGCTGCGGCCTTCACGACGACGCTCAAGGATCTGCGCACGGTCGCGCCAGAGGACTTCGCCGGCTTCGACGCTGTCGTGCACCTGGCGGAACTGTCCAACGATCCGCTGGGCGAGAACAACCCCGAAGTTACCTACGACATCAATCACCACGGGTCCGTGCGCATTGCGGAACTGGCGAAGGCAGCCGGCGTACGCCGCTTCGTCTACGCCTCTTCGTGCAGCGTGTATGGAGTGGGCACGGGAGACTTCGTCGACGAGACCTCGCCGGTCAATCCGCAGACCGCCTATGCGCGCTGCAAAGTGCTGGTGGAGCGCGACGTCGCGAAACTCGCCGATGACGGCTTCTGCGTGGTGTTCCTGCGCAACGCGACGGCGTACGGCCCGTCGCCGCGCATGCGCTTCGACATCGTCATCAACGACCTGTGCGCGCGCGCGTGGACGACCAAGGTCATCACGATGACCAGCGACGGCACGCCGTGGCGGCCCGTCGTGCACGTGGAGGACATCTGCGAAGCCGTCGCCTGCGCGCTCGCGGCGCCTGCGCAGACAGTGAACGGCGAGATCTTCAACGTCGGCGCCACGTCGGAGAACTACCGCGTGCGCGAGCTGGCGGACATCGTGGCCGCCGAGTTTCCCGGCTGCACGGTAAGCATCGGGCCGCCGAGCAGCGACAACCGCAGCTATCGGGTGTCGTTCGAGAAGATCGCCGCGCGGCTACCGGGCTACAAGGCTCGCTGGACGGCGCGCGCCGGCGCCGCGGAACTGCACCGGCTGTTTCAGCGCATCGAGTTCGACGACGCGACGTACCAGTTCCGCGCGTTCACGCGGCTGAAGCAGTTGCGGTACCTGCAGCGCACCGGGCAGATCGACGAGCGCTTCTTCTGGGTCAGCGATGCGCGCAGCGCCGTTGCACCTTCGGGTGTTGCGCCATGAAGGTCGTGCTGTTCTGCGGCGGGCTGGGCACGCGCCTGCGCGAGCATTCGGACACGATGCCCAAGCCGCTGGTCACCGTCGGATACCGGCCGATCCTCTGGCACCTGATGCGTTACTACGCACATTTCGGCCACAAGGACTTCATCCTGTGCCTGGGTTATCGCGGCGACCTGATCCGCGAGTACTTCCTTAAGTACAACGAGTGCATGTCGAACGACTTCACGCTGAGCGAAGGCGGACGCAGGATCGAACTGCACAGCAGCGACATACAGGACTGGCGCATCACCTTCGTGGACACGGGCCTGCATTCGAACATCGGCCAGCGACTGCTGCGCGTGCGCGACCATGTCGGCGACGACAAGGTGTTTCTGGCCAACTACTCCGACGGGCTGGCGGACCTGCCGCTGGACGAGCACATCGCTCAGTTCGAGCGCAAAGGCGTGACCGCCAGCTTTGCAGCCGTCCGGTCCTGGCAGAGCTTCCATACGGTGCGGTTCGGCGACGACGGCTACGTCACCGGCATGGGAGAGTCCGGTAACGGCGACATCCTGATCAACGGCGGCTTCTTCGTATTGCGCCGGGAGATCTTCGACGAGATCCGCGAGGGCGAAGAGCTCGTGGAGGCGCCGTTCCAGCGGCTGATCGCCAAGCGCAAGCTGGGCGTGTACCGCCATACCGGCTTCTGGCAGCCGATGGACACGTTCAAGGACAAGATCGCGTTCGACCGCATGGAGGCGCGCGGCGACTGTCCGTGGGCGGTCTGGAAGCGCCCTGCGCAGGGCGCGGCCTGACCGCCGATGCTGGAGCTCATTCCCTCGCTGGGACGCAGGAAGAACCTGCGGGTGCTGTGCGTGGGGGCGCATTGCGACGATATCGAGATCGGTTGCGGCGCGACGCTGCTGCGGCTGGCGGAGAGCTTCCGGCTCGACGTGACATGGTTGACGCTGTGCTCGACGGCGCAGCGCGAGGCGGAGGCCCGCGCCAGCGCGGCGCTGTTCCTGAAGGCGGCACGCACACAGCAGGTACTGATCGAAGCTTTCCGCGACGGGTTTCTCCCCGCGCAGTGGGCGGTCGCCAAGGAGGCCTTCGAAGCGCTGAAGCGGCTGCCGGATCCCGATCTGGTGCTGACGCACGAGCCCGGCGACCGCCATCAGGATCACCGCATCGTCTCCGAACTCACGTGGAACACGTTCCGCGATCACCTGATCCTGGAGTACGAGATCCCCAAGTACGACGGCGGCCTGGGTCAGCCGAACCTGTATGTGCCTGTGTCGCGCGCCGTTGCCGAGCGCAAGGCGCGCCACCTGCTGGCGGCGTATTCGAGCCAGAAGCGCAAGCGCTGGTTCTCGTCCGAGACGTTCCTCGCGCTGATGCGCGTGCGTGGCGTCGAGTGCAATGCGCGCGACGGCTACGCCGAAGCGTTCCACGCTCGCAAGTTGGTGCTGTGACGAAGGACGCAGACGCGATGAGCACACCGCCCCGCGATCTGCCTGTCGTCGTCCTGTCCGGCGGCGTCACCGCACTCGGCGTGCTGCGCGCCTTCGGACGCCGCGGCATACGCACCTTTGTTCATCCGGACACGCGCGAGTACATCCGCTACTCGCGCTGGTACAAGCCGCTGATCGCGCAGGAGCGCGGCAACATCTCGCCACGGCCGGACCTTCCGGCGCTCGTGGAAGCGCTGCAGCGTTCCGGGCTGCAAAGCGGTTTCCTGTGCGCCTGCAGCGACGACTGGAATCGCGCCGTTGCCGAGTATGCGGAAACCTCGCGATCGAACGGGGACAAGCATTTCCTCAGCGTAGTGCCGTCGCGCGCGGCGCTGGACCGCCTGCAGGACAAGGGTCGACTGGCGGAACTGCTGGAGGAACTGAAGGTTCCGATGCCGTTGACGCGGCGTATCGTGGACAGAGCCGACGTCGAGCATCTTCCCCCAACGACCGACACCTTCTGGTTCCTGAAACCCACGGACTCGCAGCGCTTTCTCGCGCACTTCGGCACCAAGGGCATGCGCGTGCGCGATGCGGACGAGGCGCGCGCCAGGCTGGACCAGATCCTGGCGGCGAACATGGAGGTGGTGCTGCAGGAGTACATACCCGGCTCTTTCACCGAGCACTATTTCATCGACGGCTACGCGGATCGTGACGGTGCGATCAGGTCGCTGTTCGCGCGCCGCCGCCTGCGCATCTATCCGCCCGACTTCGGCAACAGCACCGCGATGGTGAGCATCGCGCTGGGTGACATGCGGCAGGCGGAGGACAGCGTGCGCCGCGTGCTGGGCGCGGTCGGGTATCGCGGCATCTTCTCGGCCGAGTTCAAGCGCGATCCGCGCGACGGGCTCTACAAGCTGCTGGAGGTGAACACGCGACCATGGTGGTTCATCGACTTCGCGGTGCGCTGCGGCGTGGACGTCTGCAGCATGGCCTACGAGGACTCGCAAGGCCTGCCGGTGCAGGACGTCAGGGAGTATCGCGTCGGCGCCACCTGCGTCTTTCCCTACTACGACTTCTTCGCGATGCAGCCGCTGCGACGCGCCGGACAGTTGTCATGGGGCGCCTGGTGGGCGGAGCTGCTGCCGGCGCTGCAGCCGGTGGGCTGCTGGGACGATCCGCTGCCGGGCATCGTGGGCTTCACGCGCGTGATGCGTTCGGCGACGCGCAACCGCATACGGCGCAGTCCGGCCGCGCCGCGTTAGCCGGTGACCAGTTCCGCTGTGCCGTCCGGCGCGCGCGTCACTGCGCGCGAACTCGATACCGCCGATGCTTCGGAGCTGGCCGCATGGCGTGCCGTGGTCGCCGAGTCCGAGCAGGGCAGCGTCTACGCTCTGCCCGAGTACCTGGAAGTACTGTGCCGCGCCACCGGTGCGACATTCCGCATCGTCGGCGCATTCCTCGACGGAAAGCTGGTGGGCGGTGTGCCGCTGTACGAACGTCGCGCGCGCTCGGGTGTGTTCGTCGCGAACCGGCTGCTGCTGTACTACAACGGCCTCGTGCTGAAGCTGCCGCCGCGCAAGTATCACTCGGACCAGGTCGCGCAGGAACTGCAGGTGCTGGAGGCGCTGGCGCAGGCGCTGGAGGCGCGCGGCTATGCGCATGTGCTGCTGCACAACCGCTCGACCGTGCGCGATCTGCGGCCGTTCACCGCGCGCGGCTGGAAGGTCTCGCTGTCCTACACCTACGTGCTGCCGCTTGACGATCCGGCGGCGCAGCGGGAGCGCATCGACCAGAACCTGCGGCGCATCATCACGCGCTGCGAGCGCGACGGCGTGACCTACCGGGAGGACGACGACTTCGATGCGCTGTTCCGCCTGCACCTGCAGACCCATCAGCGCAAGGGTGCTCCGCTGTACCTGCCCGAGGCGGCGTTCCGTGCGTTCTATCGCGAACTGGCCGGGGCCGGGCTGGCGCGCCTGGGCCACGCGGTTTTCGACGGCAAGGTGATCGCCTCGCAACTGATGCTGGCGGGACCGCATCCGGTCGCGCACACCGTGTGCGCCGGTGCCGACGAGGACTACCTTCGGCTCGGCGCCAGCGGCTTTCTGCGCTGGCACGGCGCGCTGGCGCTGGCGCGCGACGGCTACCGCGCCAACGACCTCACCGACGCGGGCCTGAACGCGGTCACGCGCTTCAAGAGCCAGCTGGGCGGCGAACTGACGGCGACGTGGTCCGTTTCTCGGGAGTCACGGCTTTACCGGCTCGAGTCCGCGTTGCAGCGCTGGCGCTCCGGCGCGCTGCGCAGGGGTGCGTGACGTGCTGGTCGCCGATCAGGTCTGCGCAACGCTGACGGCGCTGGGCGCGCAGGTCGTCTTCGGCCTGCCGGGCACGCAGAACACGCTGTTGTACGAAGCCCTGCGGACATCCGGTCTGCGCAGCGTCGTGGCCAGCGACGAGGGCGCCGCGGCGTTCATGGCGGCCGGTTACGCGCGCGCCAGCGGGCAGCCCGCCGTGCTGACGACGATCCCGGGGCCCGGCTTCCTGTACGCGCTGCCTGGCATCGCCGAGGCGCGCGACGACTCCGCGCCCATCCTCTGGCTGACGCTGCGCGCGAAGACCGGCGATCAGGCGTTTCCGCTGCAGGCGATCGACCAGCCGGCGATCGCGGGACCGCTGGTCAAGCGCGTGATCGCGATCGAGCGCGCGGCCGATCTGGCGACGGGGCTCGCCGCTGCGTGGCGCGCAGCACTGGACGAGGAGCCGGGTCCCGTGCTCGTTGAACTGGGCGCCACACTGCTGTCCGAAAGCGCGATCGAGTCGGCCGCTGCAGCAGGCGACGCTGCCGGGGACGGTGCGCCGGATATCCGGGCGCAGCTGATCGCGCGCCTGCGTGCCTGCGAGCGGCCGCTGATCATCGCGGGGCAGGGCGCGCAGGGCTGCGCAGCGGCTGTGCGCGCGCTGGCGCATGCGTGGAACGCGCCGGTCATCTTCACCTGCAGTGGCCGCGGTGTACTGGCCGACGAGGATGCGCTGGCGTTCGTGCAGGACTTTTCCATGGGCGTCGGCGACGTCGTGCCACCGATGCTGGAGCGCGCGGACCTGATCCTCGCGCTGGGCTGCAAGTTCACTCACAACGGTAGCTGCGGGGGGCAGCTCGTGCTGCCGCGGGCACGGCTGGTGCGCATCGACAGTTCGGCGGCCGTGCTGGCCGCGAACTATCCGGCATCGCTGGCCGTTCATGCGCGGCTGGAGCAGATCGTTCCGGCCATCGAGGCCGCCGGTATCGGGCGCAAGGCGTGGGAAGCTGCCGAAATGGACGGCTGGCGGCAGCAGCTCGCCGCACAGCGCCGGCAGCCCATCGAACACGAACCATGCCTCGAAGGATGCGGGACGGCCACGTTGACGTCGTTCTTCGCGGCGCTGGCGCATGCGCTGGGCAGCCGTGCGCTGTACACGGCGGACGCCGGGCTGCATCAGTTGCTGACTCGCCGCTATGCGGTCGTCGGCCGGCCGCGGGGGTTGCTGTGCCCCAGCGACTTCCAGTCGATGGGCTTCGGGCTGCCGGGTGCGATCGGCGCCGCATTGGCGCAGCCCGATGCGCACGTGGTGGCCTGTATCGGCGATGGCGGCCTCGCATTGTCGGCCGGCGAGCTTCTGACCGCCGTGCGCGAAGGGCTGACGCTGGCCGTCGTCGTCTTCAACGACCGCAGCTACGGTCTGATCCGGCGCCAGCAGATCGCCAACTACGGCCACGCGAGCGGCGTGGACCTGCTGAATCCCGATCTCGCGATGCTGGCCGCTGCGGCGGGCTGCAACTTTCTGCACGTCGAAGGCGATGTCGAAGAAGCCGCGCAGCAGATTGCGGGGGCGCGAGGAGTGACGCTGGTCGAACTGCGGCTGGGCGACGCGCCATCCTTCGAAAGGGCGCGCCTGAAAGGAATCATCAAGGCTCGAGCGCGGACCGCCGTGCCCGACAGCGTCTGGCAGCGCGCCAGGCGGCTGCTGCGCCGCTGACGCAGCGCACCCTCAGGCGGTGACGGTCAGCGCCTTGTCGGCGCCCGCCGAGTCCATCCGTTCGAGGCGCTCCGCGAGCCAGTTCTCGCCCTGGAAGTGGCGGTACTGCTCCGCCCGTAGTCTGTCGGCCAGGCGGCCCGGTGGCAGTTCCACGTCGTCATAGGTAAGCACCTGGTCACGCCCGACGTTGCGCACCAGGCGGCAGCCCTCGACCAGCCCTTCGGGCAGGTACCGGCTCGAGCACATCTCCTCGGTGTTCACGGCCTCGCCGTAGGTCATGTACATGCCGTAGTCGTCCAGCACTTCGCCGGCCTTCAGATCGCGCTTTGCCACTGCGCACACCTCGACCACCGGGCCGCCCAGCGGAGGGGCAAGTTCGTCCTTGAAGAGCGCCACGCGCGCGATGGAGTTCGGCGTCTCGAAGTGCACGAGGTGATACGGAGTCCAGAACGGATACAGCGGTCCTTCGCCCATCTTGTAGAGGTTCAGGTAGTGGCGCTGCTTGGGATCGTCGTGCTCCGCGAGGCAGAAGACCTTGATCAGCGGCGGGCCCACCGTGTAGTCGACGATGCCGCCCAACTGCCTGATCGCGTCGACGTCGTATAGCTGGCTGATGTCCATGATGCTGCCGTCGTACTTAAGGCCGCGCGACATCCCGCGCTGCTGCACCTTGAACCCGGTCGCGTTGGCGACGATGGCCTGCTCGAAGCTGATCTTCGAGCCGTCTGCAAAGGACGTCACCATCGCGGCATTCTGCCCCCAGCGCTCGGCCCAGCCTTGCTGCGTCGTCGGGTTGCGATAGGGGTCCTGAAGCCCTTTGACGTTACCGATCACGCGTGGCGTCAGGCCCAGTCCGCGCACCCAGCGGTAAAGGTTGATCTGCACGCCGGGCTCGTCACCGTCGCAGGCCGACAGGATCACACCGTGCTTCCGGGCGTGGATCCGCAGGATCGGGCCGATGGTGGCGTCGACTTCGGCGTTCATCAGCACCACCGACTTGCCGTGTCTGAATGCCTCGAGGATCACGTGGGCGCCGAACTCGACCGAGCCGGTCACGTCGATCAGGATGTCGATCTCCGGGCTTCTGCAGATCAGGAACGGATCCTCGGCGACGACGGCCTGCCCGGCGCGCACTGCGGCGTCCAGCGCCGGCTGGCTCGCGGCCACCACGGGCTCGCGGCCCGCGTAGCGATAGTTGGCCAACGCGCGCTCGGGGCGGCGCCCGTAGATGGCAGCCACCCGCATGCCGGGCACACTGTTCTCGATCTGGTTGGTCAGCCCCTGGCCCATGAAGCCGGCACCGATCATCCCGACTCGAATGGGTGTTCCGCTCTCCTCACGGGCCCGCAACGCGGTGTCAACGATGATCATTGCCGCTCCTTACGTGGACATCCGACGTTCGATCTCGCTGCGTGCTTCGCTCAAAGGCGCCCAGCTGCGATCCTTGTCGGACATCTCGGTGACCGGCTCCGGCCAGCTCAGCTCGAGCGCGGGATCGAAAGGAGAGAGTCCCCCCTCGGAGCCGGGCTGATAGAACTGGCCGACCTGGTAGGTCGTTTCGGTGCCGTCCTCCAGCGTCTGATAGCCGTGCGCGAAGCGTTCCGGCACGTACAGCGCGCGGTGATTGTCGGCGCTCAGTTCCACGGCGACGCTTTTCAGGAACGTCGGACTTTCCGGCCGCAGATCGACGATGATGTCCAGGATGCTGCCGCGCGTGGCGCGCACCAGCTTCGATTCAGCGAAGGGCGGGTACTGGAAGTGCATGCCGCGGACGGTGCCGCGCAACCGGTTGAAGGCGACGTTCGATTGCGCGACCTGCGTATTGAGTCCGCGCTCCGCGAACTCCCGCTGACAGAACGTCCGCGCGAAGAAGCCCCGATTGTCGTTGCGCGTTTCGAGTTCGATGACGTATGCGCCCGAGAGCTCGGTTTCGACGAATACCATGTTGCTCCGTGATCCTGCGTTGGTGGTTGCCGCGCGCGCCGCGCCGGCTGGCGGCGTTCCGGGACAGCTTATGCCTTCGGATGGCCGCGCAAAAGTGGAAAAAAGAAAAGGCCCGCGACAGCGGGCCCTTTCACTGCACCTGCGACGCTCAGCTGCGCCGACGCCGCGCCAAGGCCCCCACTCCCACCAATGCTGCGCCCAGCAGGCCCAGCGTGCCGGGCTCCGGCACCTTGTAGGTCGCGGACACGTAGTTTTGATACCCCGTGGGCTGCTGGCTATCCGGGATCGGGCTGATGAAGCGATACAGCGTCCAGTTCTGATAGCCGTCGCCGCTGTACGCCGCGACCTGGTCGAGCAGGCTCTGTGCAGCCGTGCTCACCGCCGACGATGCACCGGTCCACTGGAAGCTGCCGCCTGACAGGCTCAGGTCCGTGTCGAACACGATGTTCCACACCGCGACCTGGAAGGCTGCGGCCGTCGTCGCGTCGGCGAACACGCCGAAGTTCGTCTGCCCCTCGTCCCAGAAGTCGCCGGTGCTCTTGTTCGGGTACGCGATGTCGTACAGCTTGCGCAGTTCGTCTTCGTGAAAGATGCTGGACGAATACGGATTGGGGCCGGCGTTCGCGTGCTCGCTGATCTCGATGCAGAAGAACCGGAAGAACGAATCGGCCGGCTTGGCACCGCTGTCCCAGAAATTGCCGTTGAACTGTCCGCCGGATCCGTTGTAGCCGGTGACGCTGACCGACGCGAAACCCGATCCGCCGCCCGCATTGTTGACCGAGAGGCTGCCGTTGCCCGGCACGTAACTCCAGAACTCGGCCGCGCCTGCCGAGCAGGCGGCGGCGGCAAAAGCGGTGGCGATGATGGTCTTGCTGAACGTGAACTTCATGAAGCGTTGCCCAAAGTTTGGCGGTCCCGTCGATGTGGTATGCAGGGACTATGCCAGGACGATTATGTATTTGATTTTAAAGGCGATATGTTAAATAACATCAGCCCCAGCATAGGTTCTGTAAAAAGGCCCGACGCGGCGCTGCGGCGCCCACCATCCGAACGTCTGAGAAGGACAGCTGCCCTTCACAAGGCTCCGACGGGTGAATCGCGATAGAACGAAGCGGGAAGCATGGCCTGCTCCAGCATCTCGATGGTGCGGGCTTCGACACCTCGTGCGGTGAAGAACTCGCGCCATCCGATGACCACGTTGATCATCGATTCGATGAGGGCTCTTGCGTCGTTGACGCTCAACCCGAAGGTGTCGGACTGCGACAGCAGGTTGTAGAGGCTCGCCGCCCGCCCGAACCTTCCTGCTTCCAGCGCGAGGTCCCGCCGCTCCTGCGCCACCATCGGCACGGGCAGGAGGTCGTACGCTGGAGAGAGCCGCCAGCCGCTGCGTGTGTGCAGCAGTGCATGG
>Ga0307505_10000773_pt1 | contig 31530 bp, 23 predicted proteins | sample 23_S_MG_FD_202183 | JGI IMG/M metagenome (GOLD analysis project Ga0307505, IMG submission 202183) | Soil microbial communities from Populus trichocarpa stands in riparian zone in the Pacific Northwest, United States - 23_S | ecosystem: Environmental > Terrestrial > Soil > Riparian zone > Trees... | reverse complement strand
GCAACCGCCCCGTCGTCAACCCCGCCGCCAGATCCAGCACCAGCACCTCATACCGGGCACGGATCTCGTCATCGGCCAGGCGGTGTCCTTCGTCGGCGATGACCTGCGCGTGCGCGCGGGAGAACCGGCCCTCCCCCAGCGCGGTCAGGGTCGCACCGAACCGGTCGCGGAGGATCGCCGCGTCGCTCAGGTGCGCCTCGATGGTGCGGTCCGACATCCCCACCGCGCACGCCAGCTCCGCCGCCATGCTCCGCAACGGCAGCCCGGACCGCGAGACCGCATCCCCGGCCACCGCCAGATCGTACGCGCCGGCGAGGACCCGCAACTGCACCGACTGCCACCGCGCCAGCTGCCCCGCCGCATGCTCCCACTCGAACAGCAGCTCCGCCGCGGTGTGCTGGGATGCCAGGAACCGCTCGATCGCCGGCGTCGCACCCCGAGCACCCGACAGCGCGTCCGCCTCCCAATCCGGCGGACACTCCGGCTGCCACTCGTCCCGGTAGACCGCTTCCCACGCGACCGCACTCGCTTCCCGCGCCACCGCACGCCACGCTTGATACTCGGCGTCGGCCTCGCCAGCGAAGGCGAGTGGTGAGAGCTGATCGGTCATACAACAATGATGCCAAGAGCCTCCGACATTGATACGTGTATCGAGCCATGCAGGCGCAAAGCAACTAAAAGATTTGTTCCCACGCGAAATCCAGCCACCCGCTGCCCCCTCGACCTGTCTGCAAAGTGCCGCCCTGATCGGTGTCCGCCGAAAGGGGGACGGCGATTGGCCGATCGGGGCGAGTGGTGCTTGTTAGCCTGTAACGGTTGTCATCTCGAACCTCGAAGGGGACCATCATGGCGAACATCAACGTGACGTACGGCGATATGAAGTCGGCCAGTGCTCAACTGATCGCGGGCAAGGGTGCGCTGGAGGACAAGCTGAACGAGCTGCAGCGTCTGATCGGCGACCTGGTTGCGAGTGGGTTCGTGACGGATGCCGCTTCGGGCGCTTTCCACGAGTCGTACTCGCAGTTCACCACCGGTGCGACGCAGACCATCGGCGGTCTGCAGGGTCTGTCGGACTTCCTCAACGCGGCGGCCGACGCGCTGGGCGACACCGACACCCAGCTCGCCAGCGCCATCCGCAGCTGACCGCGTCATCGTCCTGCGCGGGTTCGCCTCCGGGAGGGGGTCCGCGCAGGATGATGTCGCGCCCGTTCGCCAGTGAGGAACCTCTGCCATGCCACTGATCGTCGACCTGCTCGCGCTGAACGCCGCCCATATCGACGTCGCCCGCATTCACGATGAGTTCGACCAGGCCGACGATCGCAGCGACACGCTCGCCGCAGCCGTCGGCTATCCGCGGCTCGGCGATCGCGTGCAGGAGTTCGCCGACAACTGGGACAAGCGTCGCAGTGAATTGACCCAGCAGCTCGCGACCGTGCGCGACGGGCTGCAGGCGATCGTGACCGGCTTCGAGGAGACCGACCGCCAGCTCGCTCGGGTCCTCACCGAGCAGCGTGACGCCTACCCGCCCGCGGAGGCGGTGTGAGCCGCCCGGCGGACTGGTCGCCGCTCGGACGCGATCACGATCCCGTCCCCGGGGATCCGGACGTGGTCGCGCGCATGGGCCGGCACTACGTCAGCACCGCCGATGCCATCCTCCGCGCGGCGACCAATCTCACCGCCGCCCTGGCGGAGGGCTTCGGGCAGGCCGAGGCGATCGACGCCATCCGCGACGAGGCCGAAGACGTCGCGCGACGGATCGTCCGCGCCGAGACGCGGTACCGCGGCGTCGGCGATGCCATGGTGACCTACGCGCCCGCACTCACCGATGCGCAGGCGAGATCGCTCGCCGCGCTGAACAAGGCGATCGACGCGCAGGGCGCGCGGTCCTACGCCGAGCAGATGGCCGATTACTACCGGCGGCGCGTCGACGACCCGTCGACGCCGCCCGCGAATCTCCCGCACCTCCAGGAGCGGCTGCAGCACTGGACGGGGGAGTCCAGCGGCGCCCAGCTCTCGCTCGGCGCGGCCGAGCAGGACCTGCATGATGCCGTGGTCGATCGCAACCTGGCCGCCGAGGGGGCCGTCGAGGCGATCCGGCTCGTCGAAGACTCCGGCAGTCTCAACGACAGCCGGTGGGACAACTTCACCCAGTGGGTCGACGAGCACAAGGAGATCCTCGATGTCGTCGCGACCGTGCTCGGCACGGTGGCTGCGATCGCCGGGGCGATTCTGCTCTTCATTCCCGGCCTCAACATCGTCGTCGGGGTGATCCTGGCGGTCATCGTCGTGGCCAACATCGCGTACCAGGCGTTCAACGCGATCGCTCAGGTCACCACCGGCAACATGTCGCTGGCAGAGGGCATCGTCAACGTCGGGCTCGCCGTGTTGAACGTCGTGGGCGCCGGAGTCGCGCTCAAGATGGCCGCGACCGCCACCAGGACGACCGTGGCCACCTCGCTGATGCGCAGCTTCGCCGGGCGCGGCATCTCCGGAATGACGCGAGCGCGGGCGCTGACACAGGTCGAGCAGCTCGGCGTCGTGGCATCGGGTGCGCGCGCGACCCCCGTGCCGGTCAAGCTCGCCGGCCAGGCTCTCGGCTTCAACACGCAGAGCCTGTCGGCGGTCCACGCCATGGGGAGCGTGCAGATGCTCAGCGGAGCCCAGGCCACCGGAGCGATGCGCCCTCTGCTGCTGGCCACCGGCGCCACCGCGGCGCTGGGCACGGCGACGAGCGTCGCCGAGAAGCCCCTCGCCGCCGTGCTCGAGCCTCACGTCCCCGAGGTGTCGTGGCGGCTCGGCGGCGACTGGTGAGTCGCGCCGGCGCGCAGCGCTCTGCGGATCTGCGGATCGGTCGCTTCTTCGCGTGGCTGGCGTTCCTGTGGACGGTCGGGGGCCTGGCGCTGCTGTTCGCCGTCCCTCCGATTGCGCGACTGAGCACGTGCACGAGCGACTCGCGTCCCTGCACGTCGTGGGCGTTCACCGCGGTGCCATGGTGGTGGGGGATGCTGTGGAGCGCGTCACTGGTCGTCGCGACGCTCGTGTGCTGGCCGCCGCGTCGGTGGTGGACGCCGCAGGACGCCGCCGGCAGGCCCAAGCTTCCCGGACTGTTCTCCACGCCGGAGTGGCTGCGCGGGCACTCGTTCATCGCGGCGGCGGCGAATGCCGGGCTCCTGCTCTCCTCGTTCGACCCCACGGCCGGCGACCGCCTCGGCTACGCGGTCGCCGCAGCCGTCGCGCTGGTCGCGGTCGCGGTCGCGACGGCGTGCGTGCGACGCACGGCATCCGCGATCCAGAGACCGTTGCATCGTGGCATCGCGCAGGGCTACGACTTCTGGCTCTTCCCGTCAGAGCGGCGGCTGCGCGCCCGTCACGGCGGACCTCCGGCCGGGTCGGCACTCCCGGCCGCGGCGCGTCCCGAGCGCGCGCGTCGGCGTACGCGTACCGCGGTGGTGTGGCTGACATGGTGCTTCGCGCTGCTGTGCGCGCTGCCGATCGCGATCGCGACGACCGTGCTTCTCGTCGCCCGACCGGTGGCCGAGCCCGGTCCGTTCACGTTCCTGCTCGCGCTGGCATGGGTGCCGTGGGCGCTGACCGGAGCCCTCCTGATCACTTTCCTCGCGGGGATCCGCTATCCCCTCCCCGGTCGCTTCGGAGGGCTTCGCACCGCACTCCTCGGCCTGCTCGCGCTGTGTGCGCTCGCTGCGGTCTGGTACCTCGTCGTCGGCACGCCGTTCTTCGGCAGCTTCACCTGGGGGCTGGGCATCCTCCTGATCGTCCAGGCAGTTCTCGCTGTCGCCGTCCTCGCGCGCATGCTGATCGGCCGCCTCGCCGCGGCGCACCTCCCGCGCTCGCCCCGGAGCGGCACCCGGTGACGGCGCCGGTCATCTCGGTGGTCCAGCCTGAGGGCTGGGTCAGGCTGCGCATGAACGACGAGATCGACCGGCAGATCACGGAGCTGAGCGTCGCGCTCTCCCGGACCGCTGACATCGCCCGGCGGGACCTCGTGCGCACGCAGCTGCGCCGCGCGCTGCGGGAGCTCGCCGACGCAGCCAGCGCCCGCGCCTACGAGATATGGATGCCGGTCGCACCGACCGGCGGAGTCGCGATACCGCTGACGGTGACCGTGGGACCGATGCCCGTCCAGCCCGATCCCACCCGAACGGCGGAAGAGGTGCTCCTGGCGATCGCGGCCGGCTCAGCAGGATCGCGGGCCGTGTCGGTCGGCGGCAGACTCGGGGTTCGGACGGCATCCGACATCGCGGGAGTGAAGGATGACGAGGGCGGGTACAGGTCGTTCCCGCGCCGACGGGTGATCGTCGCCGTCGCGCCCGGCACGGAGTGGCTCGCCTTCGTCGCCGAGGTGATCGTGCCCGAGACCGAGGACGCCACCGATATCGTGGCGGCGAGTGAGTTCTTCTTCGACGCGTTGCTGACCACCGTCACGTTCGACGGCGAGACGCTCGCCGACGCGGCCGCTCGTGCGCGCGACGACGAGACAGCGGCGGACGGCAGAGGGACGGAGGTGCAGTGAGCTTCTACATCCACTACCCCGACGACTGGATCGGCATCCCGGCGTTCGGCGAGGGCGAGGTCTTCGTCACCCCGCAGGCGTGGGCCGAGGCGCTGACGGCGGAGATCGCGCCCCTCTTCCGCCCGAAGCCGAAGCGCCGCCAGCGCGCGAGCCTCGAGAGCGTCCTCGCGCTGTACGGCCAGAACGTCCGCGAGATCGGCGCCGACACGGGTTACATCTGGATCGACACGCTCGAGACCGCGCCTTTCCTGGTGGGCTCGAAGGTGCTGTCGCGGCAGGATGTCGGCGATGCGCCGCCGGCCGAGGTCGCCGGCGCCCGAAGCGACGGCGACTACGTGCCGCCGATCGTCCGCGAGCTGACGGCTGGCGGCGGACTGCCTGGCGTCTACGTCGAGCGTCACGCCCCGCTCGACGACGCCGCGGTGCACGTCGGGACGCTCATCGGCACATACGTCTTCGAGTCCGAGGACGGTCTCCTCATGTTCGGCACCTCGACCACCGACTTCGCGGCGTACGAGCGCTTCCGCCCGCACTTCGAGGAGTTCGCCCGCACTGTGCGCTGGGAGCCCTGACTGCGACCCCGCCCGTTCGTCGCCCGTTTCGTTCACAGAGGTACGGGACCTGAGCGGATGCCGGGAGAGTCCTCCCGCCGTTTGACCCGCCCCCGGCATCCCGCGTATCATTGATCGGGTGTGCGCTCGCGCGCGCCCTCCGACGTGCCTCGGCACCGAGAAGGGCCACGAGCGCCGCATCTCAGGGATCGACCTGCGAACAGGTCGCCCCCACGGCATATCCACCACGTAAATCGCGCCGCATTCCGGCGCGCCGGTGGATCTGTGGTGAAACCACGAACGCTGTCACCGTGCAGCACTAGAAGGAGAGAACGTGCCAACCATTCAGCAGTTGGTTCGCAAGGGTCGCTCGCCCAAGGTCTCGAAGACCAAGGCGCCGGCGCTCAAGGCGAACCCGCAGCAGGCGGGCGTCTGTACCCGCGTGTACACGACCACGCCCAAGAAGCCGAACTCGGCGATGCGCAAGGTCGCCCGTGTCAAGCTCCGCAACGGCACCGAGGTCACCGCCTACATCCCCGGCGAGGGTCACAACCTGCAGGAGCACTCGCTCGTGCTCGTCCGCGGCGGTCGTGTGAAGGACCTCCCCGGCGTGCGCTACAAGATCGTCCGCGGCGCCCTGGACACCCAGGCTGTCAAGAACCGTAAGCAGGCTCGCAGCCGCTACGGCGCGAAGAAGGGTTAAGCACAATGCCTCGCAAGGGACCCGCCCCGAAGCGCCCCGTCGTCAACGACCCGGTATACGGCGCTCCGATCGTCAGCCAGCTGGTGAACAAGATCCTCGTCGACGGCAAGAAGTCGCTCGCCGAGTCGATCGTCTACACCGCCCTCAAGGGCGTTGAGGCCAAGAACGGCCAGGATGCCGTCGCCACGCTCAAGAAGGCCCTCGACAACGTGCGTCCGACCCTCGAGGTCAAGTCGCGCCGCGTCGGCGGCTCGACCTACCAGGTGCCGGTCGAGGTCAAGCCTCACCGCGCCAACACCCTCGCCCTGCGCTGGCTCGTCAGCTACGCCAAGGGCCGTCGCGAGAAGACGATGACCGAGCGCCTCCAGAACGAGATCCTGGATGCCTCGAACGGCCTGGGTGCCGCGGTGAAGCGCCGCGAAGACACCCACAAGATGGCCGAGTCGAACCGCGCGTTCGCTCACTACCGCTGGTAAGCGGTTCGTCGAAGCTTCGCTGCTCGCTCAACGACCGACCGACCTCGGTCGTTGAGCGAGGCCGAAGGCCGAGACGAAACGCCCCGCTCCCGATCTACAAGACAAGGACACCCCGTGGCACAAGAAGTGCTCACCGACCTCACAAAGGTCCGCAACATCGGCATCATGGCGCACATCGATGCCGGCAAGACGACGACGACCGAGCGCATCCTGTACTACACGGGAACCAACCACAAGATCGGCGAGACGCACGACGGTGCCTCCACGACCGACTGGATGGAGCAGGAGCAGGAGCGCGGCATCACGATCACGTCCGCCGCTGTGACGTGCTTCTGGGACACGAACCAGATCAACATCATCGACACCCCCGGCCACGTCGACTTCACCGTCGAGGTCGAGCGCTCGCTACGCGTCCTCGACGGCGCCGTCGCGGTGTTCGACGGCAAGGAGGGCGTCGAGCCCCAGTCCGAGACCGTGTGGCGCCAGGCCGACAAGTACGACGTCCCCCGCATCTGCTTCGTCAACAAGATGGACAAGCTCGGTGCCGACTTCTACTTCACGGTCGACACGATCATCAACAAGCTCAAGGCGAAGCCGCTGGTCCTCCAGCTGCCCATCGGCGTCGAGAACGACTTCGTCGGCGTCGTCGACCTCGTCGAGATGCGCGCTCTGGTCTGGGCCGGCGACGCCAAGGGTGATGTCACCATGGGCGCCAAGTACGACGTCCAGGAGATCCCGGCCGACATGGCCGACAAGGTCGCCGAGTACCGCGAGCTGCTGCTCGAGACCGTCGCCGAGTCCGACGAGGTGCTTCTCGAGAAGCACTTCAGCGGTGAGGGCCTGACCGTGTCCGAGATCAAGGCCGCGATCCGCAAGATGACCGTCAACTCGGAGCTCTACCCGGTGCTCTGCGGCTCGGCGTTCAAGAACCGCGGCGTGCAGCCCATGCTCGACGCCGTCGTCGACTACCTCCCGTCGCCGCTCGACGTGCCCGCCATCGAGGCGCACGACCCGAAGAACGAAGAGATCGTCATCGAGCGCCACGCCGACCGTGAGGAGCCCTTCACGGCCCTCGCGTTCAAGATCGTGACGCACCCCTTCTTCGGTCGCCTCACCTACATCCGCGTGTACTCCGGTCACCTGGATTCCGGCGCGCAGATCGTCAACTCGACCAAGTCCAAGAAGGAGCGCATCGGGAAGATCTTCCAGATGTATGCCAACAAGGAGAACCCGGTCCCCTCGGTGACCGCTGGTCACATCTACGCGGTCATCGGCCTCAAGGACACGACCACGGGCGACACCCTCTGCGATTCGCAGCACCAGGTCGTGCTCGAGTCGATGACGTTCCCCGAGCCGGTCATCGAGGTCGCGATCGAGCCGAAGACCAAGGCCGACCAGGAGAAGCTGGGTCTGGCGATCCAGAAGCTCGCGGAGGAGGACCCGACGTTCCGCGTCGAGCAGAACTCCGACACCGGTCAGACCGTCATCAAGGGCATGGGCGAGCTGCACCTCGACATCCTGGTCGACCGCATGAAGCGGGAGTTCAAGGTCGAGGCCAACGTCGGAAAGCCCCAGGTCGCGTACCGCGAGACGATCAAGAAGTCCGTCGACCGCCACGACTACACGCACAAGAAGCAGACCGGTGGCTCGGGTCAGTTCGCGAAGATCCAGTTCGCGATCGAGCCGCTCGAGGTCACGGCCGACAAGACGTACGAGTTCGAGAACAAGGTCACCGGTGGCCGCATCCCGCGCGAGTACATCGCGCCGGTCGACCAGGGCTTCCAGGACGCCATGAACGTCGGCGTGCTCGCCGGCTACCCCATGGTCGGCGTGAAGGCGATCCTCATGGACGGCGCGTCGCACGACGTCGACTCGTCCGAGATGGCGTTCAAGATCGCCGGATCGATGGGCTTCAAGGAGGCGGTCCGCAAGGCGAACCCCGTCATCCTCGAGCCGCTCATGTCGGTCGAGGTGCGTACACCTGAGGAGTACATGGGCGACGTCATCGGCGATCTGAACTCGCGTCGTGGGCAGATCCAGTCGATGGAGGATGCTCAGGGTGTCAAGGTCGTGCGGGCGCTCGTGCCGCTGTCCGAGATGTTCGGCTACATCGGCGACCTGCGTTCGAAGACCTCCGGCCGCGCCGTCTACTCCATGGAGTTCGACAGCTACGCCGAGGTCCCGCGCAACGTCGCGGACGAGATCGTCCAGAAGACCAAGGGCGAATAGCACTCCGGATGCCGGGGCCTGCCGCCCCGGCATCCGATTCACAACTTCATACATCTAAGCTAGAAACATCCCCGTAGAAGACCGGTCGCAAACCAGTGCCCGGAGCTCCTACACGAACGTCCTGAGGAGGACCCAGTGGCTAAGGCCAAGTTCGAGCGCACCAAGCCGCACGTGAACATCGGAACGATCGGTCACGTCGACCACGGCAAGACCACGCTCACCGCCGCGATCTCGAAGGTGCTCGCCGACAAGTACCCGTCGGCCACCAACGTGCAGCGCGACTTCGCGTCGATCGACTCCGCTCCCGAGGAGCGCCAGCGCGGCATCACGATCAACATCTCGCACGTCGAGTACGAGACGCCGAAGCGCCACTACGCGCACGTCGACGCCCCGGGTCACGCCGACTACATCAAGAACATGATCACCGGTGCTGCCCAGATGGACGGCGCGATCCTCGTGGTCGCCGCCACCGACGGCCCGATGGCCCAGACGCGCGAGCACGTGCTGCTCGCGAAGCAGGTCGGCGTGCCCTACCTGCTCGTGGCGCTCAACAAGAGCGACATGGTCGACGACGAGGAGATCCTGGAGCTCGTCGAGCTCGAGGTCCGCGAGCTGCTCTCGAGCCAGGACTTCGACGGAGACAACGCTCCCGTCATCCAGGTCTCGGGTCTCAAGGCGCTCGAGGGCGACGAGAAGTGGGTCGAGAAGATCGTCGAGCTCATGGAAGCCGTCGACGAGTCGATCCCCGACCCGGTGCGTGACAAGGACAAGCCGTTCCTCATGCCCATCGAGGACGTCTTCACGATCACCGGTCGTGGCACCGTCGTCACCGGTCGCGCCGAGCGCGGCACCCTCGGCATCAACTCCGAGGTCGAGATCGTGGGTCTGCGCCCGACGCAGAAGACGATCGTCACCGGTATCGAGATGTTCCACAAGCAGCTCGACGAGGCCTGGGCCGGCGAGAACTGTGGTCTGCTCCTGCGCGGCACCAAGCGTGACGACGTCGAGCGCGGCCAGGTCGTCGTCAAGCCCGGTTCGGTCACCCCGCACACCAACTTCGAGGGCACGGCGTACATCCTGTCCAAGGAGGAGGGCGGCCGCCACAACCCGTTCTTCACGAACTACCGTCCGCAGTTCTACTTCCGCACCACCGACGTCACCGGCGTCATCACGCTGCCCGAGGGCACCGAGATGGTCATGCCCGGCGACACCACCGACATGACCGTTGAGCTGATCCAGCCCATCGCCATGGAAGAGGGCCTCGGCTACGCGATTCGTGAGGGTGGCCGCACCGTCGGCGCCGGCACGGTCACGAAGATCATCAAGTAGTCGCGACTGCTTCCGAGGGGGCCGGATCCGATAGGGTCCGGCCCCCTTTTTCAATGCTCGCGTGCTCCCCGTCGTCGTGGCGCACTCGGCGCTGCGACTTGCTGGCTACATTTAGTCCTCGGTACGCCGGGCGGAGGCGTCGCCCCGCTCGAGCCGCGCGTACCGGATCAGCAGCATCAACGACTGGGTCCAGGATGCGAGGCACAGTCCCCAGACCGCGCCCTGAACGGACCACAGCCCGTATCCCGCCGCGAAGAACACGACCGTGAGGGCACTGCCGATCAGCCGGATCGCGAGAGTCGAGTTCGGGTCGATCATCCGGATGCCGACGACCATCACAGTGCTCACCGCGAGACCGATCGTCTGCACCCCGACGGGCACGAGCATCGCCTTGGTGCCTGCCCACGTCTCTCCGAGGAGCGCCTCGCCCCACGCATCCGGCATCACGACGAGGGCGACCGTGAACACGAGCGATAGCAGCGCGAGTGCCGTGGTAAGCGTCACTACTGCAGCGGCTCTGCCGGCACGCGGTCTCTCACGCAGAACCGGGACTGCGAACGCGATCACTGCGCTCAGGAGCATGTTTATCGGCCCGAACAGCGTCGACGCGGCGCGGAGGGCGCCGGTCGCGGCGAGTCCGGCCAGCACGCCGAGGAAGATCGTCAGGGCTTGAGAACTCGCGCGCACCGCCGCGAACTCGGCGATGAAGCGGTTTCCGAGGTAGTCGCGCGAGAAGACGGCGTGCCACGGCAGTCTGCGCGCGAGCCTGGATGCCTCTCGCGCCACACCGACGAGCGGGAGCAGGGATGCAGCCGTCGCGACCGCCCAGAGGGCGAAGATGACCCCCGCGGTCGGCTCAGGTAGACCGTCCGTGAACACTACGGCGGCGACGCCCACCGTGACCAGGGCGACCCGGAGAACGTCGATGAGCAGCGCGGTGTGCATCGCCTTGACGAGTGCCATCGAGAATCGGACGGTTTCGTGCACGACGAAGACCGGGAGGCCGATCGCGAGCACGAGTAGGGGAGCGCGAACCTCGTCGAGGAAGAGGGCGAACCCTGCCGTCATCACGGCAATGGGGAGACTCAGGATCGCGGCTGTCTTACATGCTGTCCAACTTCGGCCGATCAACTCTGCGCGGGTGCCCGTCGCGAGGGTCAACTCCTGGCCAATGTACGCCTGCACTGCACCGAGGACGATCGTGTAGAGGATGAACACCACGGAGAACGCGCCGAACTCTTCCACTCCGAGCAGCCGCGCGGCCACGAGCACGATCAGGAAGCTAGCAGCGCTTGCCACGGCCTGGTCGACGACGCTAAGGATCGATGCGTTGCGGCCATGGACCCTGCGGTGAAGGAAACGCCTCACGACTGGCGATCCTGATCCACCACGCGCCTTGTGGAGAGGAAACGTGAGACATACTGCTCGACAGAGCGTCGGGTCTCGTCCAGGTCCTGTGAGGCGAGCCGGGCGTACCGGTGCAGGTACCCGCCCCGCTCGGACAGTACCCAGTGTGCTTGCTGGGCGCTCAAGAACGATGCGACGTAGGCAGAGCTCAACACGTAGTGGGCAAAGTCCACGCCCGGCTCGAATTCCTTCGCGAGCTCCCAGTCGATGAGAGATGGTGGCTGACCGTCCAGGATGTTCCACGGTGCCAGATCGCCGTGCGTGATGCCGGAGGGAGCGATCTGGGCGAGAGCGACGGCTATCGCAAGCGCGCTCTCGAGATCGAAAGTCATGCGAGCGGTTGGTACTCTCTCGATCGCCGCTGCGAAGAGGTTTGTGCGGTGATTCTCGGACAGAATCTGGGGAATTCGGAGATCAGCTCCACCGTTCGCGAGCGCGGACATCACTCTGACTTCACGCCTCAGTGAATCGACCTGATTGCCAGCCGCGACCTTCACGAGCACACGGTCCGCGTCTGGGCCCCGAGGCGACATCACCCACTGATCGCGTCCGGTGGATCGCATGATGGCGAATCGATCCGTCGCGTACCCGAGCTCGCGCAACAGCTGAACGGGGTCGAACGGAAGCGAGGTGGCGACGGGCCGGCCCGGCAGGATGAGTCCGAGCGTCAAGGCCCAGCGTCCTGCGCGCTTGCCTGGTCGGTAGAGGAGGCGGCACCCTTCCTTGGCGGACCCGTACATCGCAAGCTCGAGGCGGGAAGGTACGAACGCGACCCGCCGCAACTTTGATGTGTTCACACCGACTTCTTGCGTGCGAGGCGCGCGAGCTGCGATTCCAGCGCGCGCCCGAACTTCTCCGACAGGCGATTGATCGCGTGCCCATATGCGCGACCGGTAGTCCCGGAGCTGCCACGTATCTGCGGGCGCGCGGCGAAGCGCATACGGGCGAGCACGCCCGAGGTGTGGGCCGACATCAGTCTGGCGGCGACGACATGGCCCAGGTGGATATCGAGCCGTTCGTCTACGTCCGCTTCCATGCCCGCGAGCACAGTTCTCCAGACGGATGCGGACGCCCCGAAGCATCGCATGTCGACACGGGTGTTATCGAGTAGTCCTCTGCTGACGGCCGTATTGGGGGGCAGCGGGCGGAACACATCTCCTGGATTCGCGATGGTAAGACGACCCGTCACTTTGTAGATCGCCGCTGAGGGGTCCACGTCCATCGCAGTCATGGTGTTGTGAATGAGAGCAGCCTCCAGTGCGCCCTTTCCTCGACCATCATCAGCAATCGGCTGCGAACTGACGAGCGAAAAGCGCTCCGGTGGTAGCAGAGCAAACTTGTCGGCGTACGTCTCTGGATCCGCTCCGCTGTTCTCAGCGAGCACGATTCCGAACCCGTGCTGCGCCGCGGCGTGCGCCCAGAACTCGAAAGCGTCGCGATACTGCATCAATCGAGCACCTGGATCCGAAAGCCGCACGGAGACACTCCGCGCTGGACGCACGGTTGCTGTGAGGAGGACGACCACGTCTGACATGCAATCCCTTACGGTTCAAGGCTCGGTTCGGGCGTGGGCAGGTTTCTGGCATCCCTCTGCCATCCGCTCTGTATGCCGTGCCAGCAAACCACCGCGAGAATCGCCGTAGCAAGAACACTCACCCAGTTCAGAACAGTCACGAAAGCAGAGATGATGAGGAACGAACCCGCGAAAACCCGACTGAGCGCCGACCCACGCAGGAGACAGGCTAGGAACGGCGTCACAAACACGATGAGCCCCACCGCACCAAAATCTATCCAGAACGAGAGATAGCTCTGGTCGAATGAAGCTGGCTGGCCGTCGAGTATGCCGATCTCCGTCAGATATTGCTGCGCGAATCCAGGGCCATGCCCGAACACGATTGTCCAGGGCGTCTCGGCAATCAGAGCGAATGCCGCCTCGACGCGATTGCCGCGGTACATACCGGAAGCGTCGTTGAAGATGTTGAGGCGACTGAGTGCCGTGCTGGACTCGAGAAAGCGCTGCACGGCCGGCGATAGCGCCAGAACGATCAGGGCGGAGATGACCGCGGCCACACCACTTCCTACACTCACCCAGAACACGCGTGGGGAGGACTTCCGCCGGAGCCAGACCAGGATGAGGCCGCCAAGCGTTACCGCGAGAACAAGCCACGCGCTACGGCTGCCCGACATCACGACAGCGACGATGCCGACGCTGCTGGTCAACCACCACCACCGATTCCGACGGTAGACCTGTACAGCGACGAGCGCGGCCAGAACGTAGGCGCTGACAATCGGGTGCCCAACCGTCCCGCCGGGCCGCCCGCCAAATGCTGCCGACGTATAGTTGTGCGAGATCGAGAATTCGTCGAGAAACGGCCACTGCCCCAACCCGACCTGCACCACCATGAGGACCGCGACGAGCGACGCTGTCCACGTCGCCGCGCTCAGGGTACGGCTCAGGGACGCGGTGTTAGCGCCCGGAGATGCCTTCAGGAGCAGGGCGACGACGATCGGGAATCCGACGACTCGGAGAACGGCGATCTGCTCGGGTAGCGATACGCCGTGAGCAATGCCGTTCGGAACACTCGAGACAACGACGGCTACAGCGGCAACAAGCCAGACCCACGATTGCCGACTTAGGGGGCGTCCACGAAGGCCTGAGCGGAATCGGCTGATGAGTGCAAGCGCGACGATTGCGAGAAGCAGGATCGTGAAGGTGAAGATCGCGGTCCCGTTGACGATGTTCTGTGGGAAGAACAGACAAAGGATCGCCAAGACGGGCAGCGAGAGCCCTGGCAAAGCGACACCTGCGACGACGAGCGCAATGCTGAAACTGTAGAACCACCCGAGCCCGAGCGGCGCGCCCAGAAAGGGCGCGAACCAACCTAACAAGAGCAGCGCCAGCACAACGTTCTGTCGGCGCTCAAGCCACGACAAGACTGCCCGGATCCCTGCCACGATCGATTACTCCCTAGTGCGCCCCCGCAAGTCGTCCGGGACGTTGCGTGCACAACCCTTCAATGCTAAATCACCCACGGATCGGTCCTGGACCAGCGCGCCAACCGCGCTACCGGCCCGAGAGTCGGCCGATTCCGCGCCGCGCCGCACGTGCGTAGAAGCGGAGCGCGGTGCTTCGGACGTGCTCCACGGGGGCAGAGACGACAAGGGCATGGTCCACCAGGATCCGTCGCCCGTCTGCTGCAAGCTGCCTGTTCAGCGTCATATGTTCGCACACCGACGCGGCGCCATGCTCTGAAAGGTACGTGGCTGCCGCGTAGTCAGAGCCTCGATAGAAGCAAGCCCCATTGAACGCCGAGATGCAGAGATGATCGTCGGAGCGATCCAGCTCGTGCTGCGCCGTGTAGACACGACGCTCGAGAAAGCGCCGGTACGTCAGCGGTCTTCTCTGAGCCGCTGCCATCTCTTCGGAGAGTTGGGCGAACGAGACTGTATCGCTCTCGAAGGCGAGCAGGTCGTAGTAGGGATGCGAGGTGGCAGACACTCCGAACAATCCGGGCTGTTCGAGATGGTCGCGAGCGCGCACGATCGCATCAAGCTCGATCGCGCTGAGAAAGGAGCCGTCGAGGTCGACAACGAGGACCACATCGGTCCGCTCCCCCGCGGTGTAGTGCTCAAGCACCTTCTGACGAGCCCGGGCCATGCGTTCGAGCCTCGGACCGGAACCTCCGCGCGTGTCGACGAGCTCGGCGTGCTCCCGGACCAATTCCCGCGTGTTGTCCGTGGAGCCGTCCTCGCCGATGATTACTCGGACAGTCGCGCCGCGGACTCGCCAGTCGGCGATGGTGTCGAACGCTTCTGGAAGATGGCTGGCGCAATTTCGGGCAAGACCAAGCACAGCGATGTCCTGCAAGCGAGTGTCCTTCCGTTGGTGCGGGATCGCTCGCGGTGCGACACGAGACTCGCTTGCGGGGCGCGGCGACTGGGGGAGCTCGATCGGCTTCCAGCGTATGCGACCGGCGACGCCCTGTCCGACCCTCGCCGCGAAGGCGGACTATGACCGGGCGGAGAGGGTAGTCTGCCGCGGTGAGCAGTCCACCCCCGCTACGCATCAGCATCCTCAGCATGCACTACGCGCCAGAACCCACGGGGAACGCCCCGTACGTCGCTTCTCTGGCGCAAGGACTCGCGGCGCGAGGCCATCGAGTATCCGTCCTCACGACGCATCCGCATTACCCAGAGTGGCGGGTACGCGACGGCTATGGTGGCTGGACGCGCCGGGAGACGATCGACGGTGTCCGCGTGACGCGGCTGGCCCACTACGTTCCCCGTCGCCCTGACGCGGTGCGTCGGCTCCTGTCGGAGCTGAGCTTCGGCACGCGGCTCCTGTTCGCGCGCTGGGCGCGCCCAGACGTGGTCGTCCTGGTGTCGCCTGCCCTGCTCGCCTCCGCGGTCGCCACGATGCGAGGAGTCCTGACCGGCCGGTCGAAGAGCACCGCGATCTGGGTGCAGGATCTTTACAGCCTGGGGCTGAAGGAGACCGGCACAGGGGGGGACGCTGCTGCGGCGGTCCTCACCGCCGCGGAGGGATGGACGTTCCGGCGCGCGGCGGCGACCGTCGCGATCCATGACAGGTTCGCACGATACGCGCGGAACACCCTCCGGGTCGCCGATTCGCGACTTCGCGTCGTCCGGAACTGGACGCACCTAGGCCCTCAGCCCCATAACGATCGCGCTCAGACGCGCGCTCGCCTCGGGTGGAGTGAACACGAATTCATCCTCCTCCACGCGGGCAACCAGGGTGTGAAGCAGGGACTCGAGAACATCGTCGAGACCGCCCAGCTGGCGTACTCGCGCGGCAGCGATCTGCGGTTCGTCTTCGTCGGTGATGGCAACCAGAACGAGCGACTGCGAGAACTCGCACGCGGTCTGCTCAACGTTCAGTTCGTACCACCGCTCGATGACGAGGAATACCAGCGAGCGATGCTCAGCGCCGATGCGCTGCTCGTGAACGAACGTCCTGGGCTCAACGAGATGTCGGTGCCTAGCAAGCTGACGTCGTACTTCAGCACAGGCGTGCCTGTGATCGGAGCGACGGATCCGAACAGCGTGACGGCAGAGGAGATCCGGCTGTCCGGCGGAGGTCTGCGCGCAGATGCCGGAGAACCGACCGCCCTGCTCGCGATCATTGACGAGCTACGCGCTGAACCGGATCGGGCGCGCGAACTCGGACGCAGCGGCCAGGCCTACCGCGCCGACGTCCTCGGACAGGACGGCGCTATCGATCGGTTCGAGCAGGTTCTGCGCGAGGTGGCGGGGCGTCGTCGGAGCTGAACCCCCGGAGGGGTGGGGCGAGCAATCGTCTATGCTGGATCCTTGGTCTCTGGGCAGAGACCGGAGGCACGACAGAAAGAGACGTCTTGGTCAAGCGCGCGCTGATAGCAGGTATCACCGGGCAGGACGGTTCCTATCTGGCCGAGCTGCTCCTCGCGAAGGGGTACGAGGTCCACGGCCTCATCCGTCGGGCATCGACGTTCAACACAAGTCGTATCGACCACCTCTACGTGGATCCGCACAACCCCGATGCGAAGCTCTTCCTCCACTATGGCGACCTCGGTGACGGCTCGCGCCTCGTGACACTCATGTCCGAGATCCGCCCGCACGAGGTCTACAACCTCGCTGCTCAGTCTCACGTGAGGGTGTCGTTCGACGAGCCCGAGCACACCGCCGACATCACCGGCACCGGTACCATCCGACTGCTCGAAGCCGTTCGTTTGGCGGGAATCGAGACGCGGTTCTACCAGGCCTCATCCTCCGAGTTGTACGGCGCCACACCCCCGCCGCAGAGCGAGGACACCCCGTTCTACCCGCGCTCGCCGTATGCCGCGGCCAAGCTCTACAGTTACTGGATCACGAAGAACTACCGCGAGGCGTATGGCATGTTCGCAGTGAACGGCGTGCTGTTCAATCACGAGTCCCCACGTCGCGGCGAGACGTTCGTCACCCGCAAGATCACGAGGGCTGTTGCGGCGATCAAGGCGGGGCAGCAGGATCGCGTGTACCTGGGCAACCTCGACGCCATCCGCGACTGGGGCTACGCCGCTGAGTATGTCGAAGGTATGTGGCGCATGCTGCAGGTCGACACACCGGAAGACTTCGTGCTTGCCACCGGAACCGGCATCACAGTGCGGGAATTCGTCGAGGTCGCGTTCGACCGAGCCGGCCTCAAGTGGCAGGATCACGTCCAATTCGATGAACGGTACCTGCGCCCCACCGAGGTCGACGCGCTCATCGGTGATGCGTCCAAGGCCCGGGATGTGCTCGGCTGGACGCCGACCATCGACGGGCGCGAATTGGCCAAGCTCATGGTGGATGCCGACATCGAGGCGCTCGAGTGCGCCGGCCGACCCTGGATCGACGTCGTCGATCTGGCGTCGTGGAAGGTCGCGTGATGTCCGCCGACATCGCATACACACCTCGTGAGCTCGACCGCGATGCGACGTTCTACGTGGCGGGACACCGCGGGCTAGTGGGTTCGGCGATCTGGCGACGACTCGAGCGCGCCGGTTTCGATCGAATCGTCGGCAAGTCGTCTGCCGAACTAGACCTGCGTGACCGCGACGCGGTCTTCTCGTACATGAGTGACATGCGGCCGAAGTATGTGGTTCTCGCGGCGGCCAAGGTCGGCGGCATCCTCGCTAACAGCACCTTCCCGGTCGATTTTCTCAGCGACAACGTGCGGATCCAGTCGAATGTCCTAGACGCCGCCATCGCGGCCGATGTCGAGCGGCTCGTCTTTCTCGGCTCGTCATGCATCTACCCGAAGCTCGCACCGCAGCCGATCGTGGAAGACGCGCTGATGACCGGCCACCTCGAGCCCACGAACGACGCGTACGCGATCGCGAAGATTGCCGGCATCCTGCACACCCAGTCGGTGCGCCGTCAGTATGGACTCCCGTGGATCTCTGCGATGCCGACGAACCTGTACGGGCCGAACGACAACTTCTCACCGAAGGGATCGCACGTGCTGCCCGCTCTCATTCGACGCTACGACGAGGCTGCATCTGCAAAGGCCCCCTCGGTGACGAATTGGGGGACGGGGACACCGCGTCGCGAGTTTCTCCACGCCGATGACATGGCGGATGCCGTCCTCCACCTTATGGAGCACTATGACGGAGCCGAGCACGTCAACGTCGGAACTGGCGCCGATCTCACCATCCGAGAACTTGCGGATGCCGTGGCGGACGCAGTGGGCTTCGAGGGGGTGACCGAATGGGATACGTCGAAGCCGGACGGGACGCCACAGAAGCTTCTCGACGTCAGCAAGCTCGCGAGCACGGGATGGACGTCGTCCATCAGTCTCGACGACGGAATGGCGCGGACCGTGGAATGGTATCGGGAGCAACTCGGCTCCGTTCGGGGCTAGCCATCACTCGGCCGGGGTTTCCCCAGGTTGCTTCTGCATGTTCGCGTTACCATGAAGTGCGAGTGTCGGGCGCGTTACCCGAACGAAAACCGTACATGAACGGCCTCCGGAGGAACGATGGCGACGGAGCACGTGTCGCATCGGATGATGCCTGCCACCATCGACTCAAGGAACCGGATGAGCACCGCTTCTTCTGCAGCGCCTCTCGCTGACGCACCCCGGGTCAGCAGCGCCGGGTGGCCGACCCGCTATGCCAGTCGTCTCTTCTACAGCGACGTCGTGGTCATCGTCGTAACACTTCTCTGCTACGCCCTGACGGTGCTCGACGGACTCGGCGAGATCGTGTCGTGGCCGGGTGGCCCGTTCATCCCCTACTGGGCCATTCTGGTCGTGGTCGGGGTGGTCTGGCTGACCGCCCTTGACGCGATCGACACGCGTGATCGGCATACTGTCGGCCAGGGGGTGATCGAGTACCGCCGGATCGTGAACGCGACGCTCGCCGTGTTCGCTCTCGTCGTCACCATCTGCTTCTTCGCACGCATCGATCTCGCCCGGTCGCTGTTCATCATCGCCTTCCCGATCGGGCTCGTCCTGCTTCTCACGTCTCGATGGTTCTGGAGGCAGTGGCTGCGTGCACAGCAACAGGCCGGTCGCTACCTGCATCGCGCCGTGGTCATCGGCGAGCGATCGAAGGTCGAGCATGTCATCGGCTCAATCGAACGAGCGACAGGTTCCGGCTTCGAGATCGTCGGCGTCATCACGAACACACCCGACGCACGGCTGCGCGGCATCCCGGTAGTGGGGGACCTTGGTTCGCCGGGAGCCGCGGTCGGCGCCATCGCCGGCGACACTCTCATCGTCGCGGGTTCGGATGACCTCGATCCGATGACGATGCGCCGGTTGGGCTGGGCAGTTGCCGATCGGGATGGGCAACTCGTCGTCGCGCCGGCGCTGACGGACGTCGCCGGTCCGCGCATCCATACGCGTCCGGTCGCCGGACTTCCTCTCGTCCACGTGGAGTTCCCGAGGCTGGACGGCTACAAGCGGTTCGCCAAGCGGGCGTTCGACATCATCGGCTCTGCGCTTCTCATCGCGGGGTTCTCGCCCATCCTGCTCGCAACCGCGATCGCGATACGAATGGACGGTCCAGGCCCGATCTTCTACCGACAGACGCGCATAGGTCGCCGCGGCCGAGAGTTCGGCATGAGGAAGTTCCGCTCGATGGTCGCCAACGCCGACGACCAGCTGGCGAGCCTCCTCGACGTGCAGGGAACCACCGATCAGCCACTGTTCAAGGTAACGAACGACCCGCGCATCACCAAGGTCGGCCGATTCCTGCGCAAGCACTCGATCGACGAGCTGCCGCAGCTGTTCAATGTCTTCCTCGGCGAGATGAGTCTCGTCGGGCCCCGGCCGCAGCGCGCGGCCGAGGTCGCCCTCTATGACGACGACGCCCATCGCCGGCTGCTCGTCAAACCCGGCATGAGCGGACTGTGGCAGGTGAGTGGGCGCTCGAAGCTCTCGTGGGAGGACGCCCTGCGTCTCGACCTCTACTACGTCGAGAACTGGTCGTTCACTCAAGACATCCAGATCCTCTTCCGCACGGTCAAGGCGGTCGTGGCGCCGGGTGAGACCGCGCACTGAGCGCGTCTCTCGGCACTGTCCCAGCCCGATCCGGATAGCATCCTCTGGTGCCCAAACCCCCCGACGGTCGTTACCGCCACGGCCGCGCCGGCAACTATGCCCCGGCGCCGCGCCGTCGGCGGCGCTGGCCGTGGGTGATGCTCGGCACGTTCGTCGTCCTCGGAGGAGCAGCAGCCGCAGTCGGAGGCGTGTTCGCGCTGCAGGCACTCGACGTCCGCGACGACCTGCTGACCGCGAAGGCGAAGCTGGCCTCGCTGCCGGAGGCAGTCAAGACGGGCGACACCGCACGGCTCGAGGCGGTGGGCGCCGAGGTGCTGGCGCTGACCACCCACGCCGAGGGCATCGTCCAAGGCCCGCTCTGGGATGCGGCATCCACTGTACCGGTCGTCGGTGCGAACGTGGCGGCGGTGAAGAGTGCCACCGAGGCGACTCACCTCCTGGTGCGCGATGCGATGCCGCCCGGCCTCGAACTGCTCGGTCTGATGCAGCCCGAGAAGCTCAAGCTCGAAGGCGGCGGCGTCGACCTCGCGCCCTTCCGGAGCGCGCAGGAGGCGCTGCCGACGATCGCTGCGGTGTTCGCCGCGGCGCAGGCGCATGTCGCCGACATCGATCGCGAGGAGCTGCTGTCCGTCGTCGACGACGCGGTCGGGCAGCTGCTCGACGTGATGGACCAGGCCGATCCGCTGCTCGAAACCGCGGACAGGCTGCTGCCCCTGGCGCTGCAGCTCGCGGGCTCGAACGAGCCGCGCAACTACCTCATCATCTTCCAGAACAACGCCGAGATCCGTGCGACCGGTGGCAACGCCGCGACCTCCACGCTCATTCACGTCGACAACGGCAGCATCCAGAAGGTCGAAGACCAGACCGTCGATGACTTCTATCTCGCCGGCGTCCGCGGCCAGCTGAACGCAGATCTGCCGCAGGAGACGCTCGATCTCTACGAGTGGGACTTCGCGAAGTACGCCCAGAACTACTCGCGCACGCCCGACTTCCCGACGACCGCGAGCCTGTTCTCGCAGCTGTGGACGCAGACCAATGGCACCCAGCTGGACGGAGTGATCTCGCTCGACCCGGTCGCCCTGTCGTACATGCTGGCGGCCACGGGGCCGGTGCCGCTCGAGGACGGCACCGAGATCAACGCCGACAACGCCGTCAAGCTGCTGCTCAGCGACACCTACGAGCGGTTCGGCGTCGACGGTCTGGCGGCCGATGCGTACTTCTCGGACGTCGCCTCCCGCGTGTTCGACAAGGTCGCCAGCGGCTCGTGGGGCCCGATGGCCATGATCGACCAGCTGCAGAAGTCTGTCGATGAGCAGCGTCTCTACATGTGGTTCCCGCGAGAGGTCGAGCAGGCGCTGAGCAGCGAGTTCAACGTCTCCGGCGCGCTCACCGCCGACAACACCGGGCAGACGCAGGTCGGGATGTACCTCAACGACTCGTCGTACAGCAAGCTCGAGTACTACCTGTCGACCGCGATGACGGTGTCGTGCGATCCCGCCGCCGGCACGATGACAAGCTCGATGACGCTCACCTCCGCCGTCCCCGGCTCGAACCTCAGCGGCTACACGCTGGCCTGGCGCAACAACCGCCTCGGCTTCCCGCGCACCACCATGCTCCTCGACGTGCTCTCGGTCGCCCCGCCGGGGTCGACGATCGTCTCGACCGAGCCCGCATCCGGCGACATCGGCCAATGGGACCGGTCGGGCGTCGAGTTGGGGCATCCGCTCTCGAGCCGCACCCTTGTGCTGCCGATGGGCGAGACGAAGACGGTCTCGTTCACGAGCACGATCCCCGAGGGTGACCTCGGCCCGCTGTCGGTGCGCTATTCCCCGACGGTGACACACACGCCGGTGACGATCGACGGATCCTGCACCGGGCTGTTCGGGTGACGACGATGACAGGTCGGATGCCGAGCACCAGCGGTCCGCGGCACGCGATCATCGTCGCGCTCGCCGTCGGGTACGGCACGTTCCTCGCGTTCGTCGCGTTCTGGCCGAGCCCCATCGACCGGCCCGTGCAGGGTCTGCTCGAGCGCGCGATCGCCGAACTGCATGAGCGGGGCGTTCCGGCATTCGTCGACTACACGTTCATCGAGTCGATGGCGAACGTCCTGCTGTTCATCCCGGTGGGGATACTGTTCGGGCTCCTCCTTCCTCTGCGCTGGTGGCCGGTCGCGCTCCTTCTCGGCCCCGCACTGTCGGGCGTCATCGAGGTCGCGCAGCGGTACCTGCTCGACGAGCGATACTCGACGATCGACGACGTGATCGCGAACTCGATCGGAGCGACGATCGGAGTCCTCCTCGCCGTGATGCTGCGCGCGGTCGTCCATGCCCGCGACGAGAAGGTGATCGAGCGGCATGAAGCACAGAGCGGGCGAGGGAATGGTTGACGGGATGCCGCGGCATCCGTTGAATGAGACCTAACCGCCCACGGAGGGCGCCGCGAAGGAGCGAACGCATGGGTATCGAAGACCTGGTGAATCAGGGCAAGGATTTCCTGGATCAGCACAAGGACAAGATCGGCGAGGCGCTGAAGAGCGAACAGGCCGAGGGTGTCAGCGACACCGCGCTCGATGCCGCAGCGGACTTCGTCAAGAAGGTCGCGCCCGAGAGCACTCACGGGCACGTCGACGGCGTTCGCGACAGCATCGACAAGTCGATCGGCCACGAGTAGACACCTCATCGGACCGCGTTCGCGGCGGCGATTCGAGCTTTGGGAGAGCCGTACCGCATCCGATCCTCAGTTCTCGCTCAGGACGCTTGACCCCGACAGAAGCGTCCCCCTAGGGTCGTCAGAGGGAAGACGCATGCCGGTGCTGGGAACCGGCGGCTGACCCGACCTCGAGATCTGTGGGGGATCTCGTTACGCCTTGAATGTCTGGGGATCATGAGCGTTTCACGTCGTGCCGTCATGTCGAGCCGCAAAGCGCTGCGAGCGTTGCGCAAGCGGGAAGAGAAGGAGCAGCGGCTGGTGATCCGCCACCGCTGGTACGCCGGCGGCGTCGCGACCCTGATATCGGGAGCGCTCGTTCTCTCCGGTGTGAGCCCCGCCGTCGCGGACGAGATCCCGCCCGTCGACAGCGGGACGACGCAGGCTGTCGAGACGGCGGATGCCGATGACTCCACGCCCGGGTCGGACGTGCCGGAGCCCGAGCCGACGGACATCGATTCCGAGCCCGATCCCGCCGCGATCGACTCGCCGGCCATCGGCACGTCGCTGATGTCGCTGGCCGCGGAGGGGCCGATCTTCCAGCCGTTCGCGCTCCTCAACGTGTGTACGACGAACTGCTCGGCGATCTCCCGTACGGTGAGCGTCTCCGGCGGAGCGGCTGTCGCGACCGATTGGGAGTATCGCGCGATCCCGACGGCGGCCCCCGCCGACTGGTATGTGATCCCGAGCCCCGGTTCGGTGAACGTGCCCCGCAACGCCTCGTACACGATCGCGGCCGTCTCGCTCGATCCTGCGAAGACTGCGAACTACGTGACCACCGTCTCGTGCACCCCTGGGGCTAACAATGCCGGCGCTGGTGTGACGTGGAACACGTCCACGCGCACGCTGACGTTCCCCAACCAGAACAATCGCACCGCATCGTGCGCCTTCACGCACACGCTGCAGCAGCCGGCCACGATCGTCGTGAACAAGCGCGTCATCCGTGACAGCACCGACTTCCTCGCCGGCGCGGTCTTCCGACTCCACACGGGGGCGACGGCTCCGACGACGCCCGTGAACGACGCATGGGCGACGTGCACGATCGGGGTGGCCCCTGCCACCTCCTGCACGATCACTGTGCCGGTTTCGGCGCTCGGGGTGAGCTACTGGGTCGTCGAGACGACGGCGCCCGCCGGCACGTTCGCCCTCAACCAGATCGCGACGGGATCGCCGACCGATGCGCTGACGGCGACGCCGTACCCCCACAGCACGGGTGTCGTCGCCTCCGGCAACACGGTGCAGATCCCGCGCCCTGAACCGACCGACGACGGTACGCAGAACTACCGCTCGAGCATCGGGTCGACGGTCAACGGACTCATCAACCCGACCCGCCAGCCCACGTGTATGACGGGCCTCCGAGTCGGGCTCGTCCTCGACCTGTCGACGTCCATCGAGAACAACGCCGCCGAACGCGGAGCCTACGCGTCGGCGATGCAGGGTCTCGTCAACGCGCTCCACGGGCCCGGCCTGCCGACGATCAACATTCAGACGGTCACCTTCAACCAGACCGGTACGTACCAGAGCGGGCTGAGCGGCAACGCGTCCTCGACCCTTGCGACCGGCATCCTCAACTACCTCAACAACTACAGCAACTACGCACCCTCGACGAACTGGGACGATGGACTCGATGAGGCGGCAGGCCGCAATCTCGATGTCGTGCTCCTGGTGACCGATGGGGCGCCGACACGCAGCCGGTCGACGGCAAGCGCCGACAACGTGCGCTTCTTCCACGTCGAGAACGCTGTGCTCTCGGCGAACCGGCTGAAGCAGGCCGGTTCGCCGGTGATCGCCGTCGGCGTGGCACTCCCGGGTGGTTCGGTGACCAACCTGCAGGCGATCTCGGGCAACGCCGTGGACAGCGCCGGCAAGGACTACTTCACCGGGGGCTTCGACACGCTCGCGACCCAGCTCAAGACGATCGCGCAGGGACTCGTCTGCCAGGTGGGGATCAAGGTGAACAAGACCGAGATCTCGGCGGCGGGCGTCGAGACGGCGCTGCGCGGCGGGTGGACCTTCGGCGCCACGGCGTCCGGGAGCGGAACGCTCAGCCTGACCTCGCCGGATGCGACCACCGATCTCCCCACGCAGAACAATGACGGGTCGGTCGAATGGACCCACGCGTTCACGGCCCCCAACCAGACGGCGAGCGTGACCATCACGGAGACGCCGAAGGCCGGATGGGACATCCAGAGCGTCTCGTGCAACGGCCAGAACCGCCCGCTCACCGGCAACACCTGGACGCTCCCGACGTTCGGGATCAACCAGAGCTTCACGTGCACGGTGAAGAACAAGGAGCAGCCGACCCAGCTGACCCTCGTCAAGGCGTTCAACACGAACTCGATGTTCGGCGCCCCGCAGGAGCCGGCCACCTGGACGCTCCGCGCCAACGGCACGGCGCTCCCGCACAACACGGCGACACAGGTGACTCCGGGCGTGTTCACGATCACCGAGGACATGAAGGCCGGCTACGAGGCGAACAGCGCCAACAACGTGTCGTGCACCGGTGGGACCTCTTTCAATGCCGGCACCAAGCAGGTGACGATCGCGCTCGGCCAGCAGGTGGTCTGCACGATCACGAACAAGGCCAAGCCTGCGAAGTTCACCTTCATGAAGTACGGTCCGCAGCAGGCAGCGCTCGCGGGCGGCTCGTTCCAGCTCTACTCGGGGACGTACCCGGACGGCACCGTGGTGGGCTCGCCCTTCGCGGCGGTCGCGAGTGGCTACACGAGCGGCGACCTGAACTGGGGGGACTACTACATCCTCGAGGTGACGCCGCCGACCGGCTACCTCCCCGATGGTGACGGCTACATCGCCTTCACGCTGGGGGCCGGCGACACCGCGACCCCGAAGTCGGTGGCGCTCACCAATCAGCCCGCTTACAAGGACCTCACCGTCAAGAAGTCGGCGGTTCCGGCGTTCGACCGGGACTACGACTGGGCGATCCTGAAGACGGTCGACAGGACGTCCGCGATCGTGCGCCCGGGCGAGTCGGCGCAGTTCGACTACACGGTGAAGGTGACGCCGTCCGCAGCGACGGACTCGAACTTCACCGTGGCCGGCACGATCTCGGTCACCAACCCCAACAACGTCGTCGTGCCGCTGACGGGTGTGACCGACGTGATTCCGGGTGCGACCTGTTCGATCACGGGCTCGCCGACGCCATCGGTCCCGGCCAACCAGACGATCGGCATCCCCTACTCCTGCACGATGGGTGCCGGAACGACCGAGTCGACGACCGGCACCAACACCGCGACGGTGACCTGGAACGCCGCGAGCTTCCCCGGCACGACCGGAAGCACCCAGGGCACCGCCGCGTTCAACTTCGCCAACGCCACGAAGAACGTGACCGACGCCACGGCAGTGGTGTCCGACACGGCGCCGGAGTTCGCCGCGAAGTACGACCTCGCAAGCCGGACGGTGTCCGCATTGGATGGCGCGACGACGTTCACGTACTCGCGGGGCCTGGGGTCGAACGTCGCGGCCGGAGCGTGCCAGACGTATCCGAACACGGCGACGGTCGACCCGAGCGACTCGGCTGCGAAGACGTCGAGCGTCTCGGTTCAGGTCTGCGCGCCGGGCGGCAGCATCGACAAGGACGTGACGAGCGTCACCGCCAACCTCGACGGCACCTGGACGGTGGACTACACGCTGCGCGTGACGAACCCGTCCGTGTCGGGCGTCGCCTTCGACTATGACCTGCGCGATGTGTTCGACTTCGGCGCCGGATTCTCGGTCGTGGGCGACCCGACGGTCACCGGTCCTGCCGGTGTGACGCTCGAGACGGACTGGGACGGCGCGTCGCAGCCCCTTGTCGCCGCAGGCGTGACCCTGGCTGCGAATGCGGGAGGAACCGCGTCGCACACTTACGGCGTCAGCGTGACGATCGCATTCGACACGGAGGCGGAAGAGCCCGGACTGACCTGTGAGCAGGATGAGCCCGGCGCGTTCCGCAACGTGGGCGCGGTCTACTCGACCGGCGAGCAGGCTGCTCTCGATGAGGACGACGCGTGCGCCGAGCCCAAGACACCCACGTTCACGAAGTTCGCCGACCCGGCGGGACCGACGCTCAACGCAGACGGAACCTGGACGGTGAAGTACATCCTGCGGGTCACCAATCCGACGTACAACACCGTCGGCGCGCAGGCACTGTTCTACAGCCTGACCGACATCGCGGGCGCCTCGCTGACCGGTGACATCCAGCTGACGGATGCCGGATGGACGGCGACCGGATCGAACGCCGCCCCGACGTGGAATGGCATCGCCAACACGACGCTCGTCGCAGCGGCAGTGATCGGCGCGAACGAGCAGCACCGCGACTACACCGTCACGGGCACGCTCGAGATCGCTCCGGGGGTGCCCTCCGAGCAGCTCGAGTGCGACCCGCAGGGTGCCGAGAACACCGGCATCGTCAACACGGCGACGCTCACGCATGTGTTCGGTGAGATCCCGGGCCGTGCCTGCATCGACATCGAGCGGCCGACCGTGACGGTCGAGAAGACCGCGAAGTCCGTGAAGCAGAACGTCGCGGGCACGTGGCTCGTGACCTACCTCGTGTCGGTGTCGAACAACAGCGACGAGTTCTCCGCGGTCTACGACCTCACCGACGTGCCGCTGTTCGGCACCGGGATCGGGGCAGGACCGGTGCTCTGGGCTCCGTCGAACGTGGCCGGCGAGTTCGACCCCGCGGCGCTGACCGGCGCGACGCCGCTGGCGGCTGGAAAGGTGCTCGCGAAGTCGGGTGTGGACTACTACATCGTGCAGGTCGTGGCGGATGTCGCCACGGACTCCTGGACCGAGGATGTGGACCACGTCCTGGGCCTGCCGTGCCCGCAGGGCTGGCAGGAGGGCGACGCCGAGGACGGGGGGCTGCTCAACAGCGCGACCGTGACCTCTGGCGGCGATTCCGACACGGCGTTCGGCTGCATCGAGCCGAAGCTGCCGACGATCGCGAAGGCGCCCGCGGGCGCTGTCCAGCTGGACGACCCGTCGCAGTGGGCGGTGACCTTCACGCTGACGGTGACCGGTCGGGGCACGGACACCTTCTACGACCTGGCCGACGTGCCCGACTTCGTCGAGGGCGTGCACCTGATCTCGGGTTCCGCCTTCCGCGTGGATGCCGGGGCGGACCCCGAGGCGGTGGCGAACACCGTGCCGCTCCCGGTGGCCGGTGAAGACCCCGTGCCGTTCGTGACGGATGTCGCGCTCGGCGGGTCCGGTGTGCACGAGTGGCGGGTCACCTGGATCGTCTCGGTGCCCACACAGGTCCTGCCTCCGGAGCTGCGCGACTGCGCGACCGAGGGCGGAGGTCTGAACAACCAGGCGATCCTGACGGTGGATGACGTCGAGCAGACCTCGGATGCCTGCATCCCGGTCGACGAGAAGGTCTACCCCGACATGACCAAGGTCGTCACGGAGCTGTCGCGCGACCCCGGGACGAGGATCTGGGAGATCATCTACCAGATCGATGTGACGCTCACGGACGACGAGGAGTTGAACCCGAAGGGACTCGCCTCGAGCTACGACCTGCTCGAGGAGCTGGACTACCCCGGCATCATCCACGTCGTCGACGCCTCGTGGTACGGGCATGGTTCGGGTGAGTTCGCAGAGGGTTCGGTGTCGGCGCAGCTCGCGGACGGCGAGAAGATCCTGGCCGGCGAGACGCACACCTACTTCGTGAAGGTGCACGCGACACTCGCTACGGGCGCGATCAGCCCCCAGAGCACCGTCGAGATCGGCTGCAACACGTTCGAAGGAACGCGGCAGATCGGGTTCTTCAACACCGCGACCCTGACCTACGACGAGCTGACGCCCGTCGTGCGCGAGGCGTGCACGCCGCCGGTGTACCCGACGGTGGTCAAGACGCCGGGCACCGTGACCGAGAACGAGGACGGAACCCAGACGGTCGAGTACTTCGTGACGGTGACGGCTCCGGCGCCGGTCGATGGCCAGCCGGTGACCAATGTCATCTACGCCCTGAAGGAGACGCCGGACGCGCTGCCGTCCACCGTCACGCTCGAAGGCAAGTGGCACGCGGCGAAGGTCGGTGACGACACCCCGGTGCCTTCGGCAGCGGAATGGGACGGCGAGGGCGACTGGAACCTCCAGGCGATCGCGGGCTTCTCGGCCGCCGACCGGCTCGATCCCCTCAAGCGCGTCCACACGTACCGTGTGTGGGCGAACGTGAAGGTCTCCGGCGTGCCGGCGACGATGCCTGAGCCTTGCCTCGATGAAGGGGCTGACGGCATCCCGGTCTGGAACACCGTGACTCTCGCGATCGGTGAGCAGTCGAGCAGCGACGAGGCGTGCGTCAGGGTCAACTACGACGACGTGAAGCTCGTGAAGACCGCGGGACTGCCGGAAGGACAGACCTCGGTCGAGCCGGGCGACGAGTTCGACTACCTGCTGACCGTGACCAACCTCGGCACGCGGGACGCGACCGGCGTCCGGGTGACGGACAGCACGATCAACGACCGGCTCGAGATCGTGTCGGTGGCGGTGCCGGGCTTCACCTTCGACGGTGCGGGCTACACCGGCAACGACGTCGACCTCACGCTCAACGAGCCGCTCGCTGCGGGCGACTCGGTCGTCGTGACGGTCCACGTGAGGTTCCTGCCGGCTGTGACCGACGGTGGCTTCGTCGATCCGGACGAAGCGCTGCCCACGGCGCCGGACCCGATCGAGGTGCTGACGAACAAGGCATGCGTGACCGCGGACGCTGACAGCAACAGTGACAACAACTGCGACACGCACGACATCCCGGTGCGCGACATCACCGGCGTCGTGTACACCACGTGCCAGTCCGACGCCGCTCTGCTCGGGTTCTTCGTGAGGACGTCGGGGTCGCTCTCGGCGCTGCCGGTGACGGGGACGTGGACGACGGATGCCGAGCCGCAGGCCAGCGGACACTCGCTGACCATCGATCCGTTCGTCGCCGGGGCGCAGGGGTTCGGCAGGGTGATCCCGTGGCCGGGCGTGGTGTTCTCCCCCTCGGGAGTGGCGATCGACTACCCGGGCTGGCGGCCGCTGCAGGCGTCGGACTACACGGCGGACGGCCAGTACATCGACCCGTTCGACGGGCTGCCGATGACCGAGGGCGAGATCGCGGACAAGATCTTCAACGGTCTGATCCTGGACGACTCCGAGATCGACTACGCCTGGCGCGGAAACACGACGATCGAGTTCACGGTGAACCCGACGATCACGCTGAACGCCTCGTATCCGCCGGCGACGCCGGAGTGCTTCCAGGCGCGTGCCACCGAGGTGCAGATCGAGAAGACGGCGTCGGTGGAGAAGACCGATCCGGGCAAGTCGTTCACGTACGACCTGGCGGTGCAGAACGTCAGCGATGACTCGGCAGCGGAGGGTGTGATCGTGACGGACGCCATCCCGGCCGACATCAGCATCACGAACGTCTCGTGGCCCGGCAAGGGCGACGCGTCGGTGTTCCCGAACTGGGACAGCTGCGAGGTGACCGGTCAGGCCGCCGGCGGGTATGGCGGGACGCTCGAGTGCGTCCTGTTCGGACCCCTCCAGCCGGCGGGTTCCAACGGCGGAGCGAGTGCTGCGCCGACGATCACCCTCGTCGCGATGGTCAGCCCGTCCTCGACGGCCAGTGTCATCACGAACGTCGCGGTGGTGGACTACCACACCTTCGGCGACCCTGAGGATGCCGGACGTGACTCGGACGACGCGATCGTGCTGCTGTCGGCACTGCCCGCCACGGGTGGATCGCCGCTCGCGTCGCTCATCATGCTGGGCTTCCTGGCGATGCTCGCGGGGGTCGCGTCGGTCATCGTGATCCGGCGCCGGCGTGGAGAGGTGAAGCCTCTCCTGTGACCGTGGGGGAGGACCGGTTGCCCCCAAGACCCTGTCCTCCTCCACCTCACCGGCATCCCTGAGCACCTGCAGTCGTTGAGCCCCCGCCCGGCGGGGGCTCAACGCTGTTCGGAGGGCCGGGCTGGGAGGGAGCAGGGAATGCGGGAGCGCGACACGCCCGAGTTTGCGACACGCCCGGGCTGCACGTAGACTAGTGAGGTTCCACATTCTTGCGCCGCGCTCTGCGCCGGCGCGAGATCACTGCCAGGGCAGTGCATAGGCGGGTGCGCAAGCGCCGAGATCCTAGGCCGCGGGCAGCAGAACAGCATCCGATACCCCCTCCTGAAACCCAGGAAGCACGCGTGCGTGCGGGGGAGCGGGTTTGACAGCAGAACAGCGGTGCAGCATCCCCGCGAAAGCGGAGAGTGAAGTGCCATGGCGCGTGAGCGTCACCGTGCGTCCAATGCCCCTGAGGAACTCAGGCCGGTAAGACGCGGAAAGAGAGTGAGCAGACAATGGCGGGACAGAAGATCCGCATTCGCCTGAAGTCGTACGACCACGCCGGGCTCGACAGCTCCGCGCGGAAGATCGTCGACACCGTGACCCGTGCAGGCGCCACCGTGGTGGGCCCCGTGCCCCTTCCAACCGAGAAGAACGTCGTGTGCGTCATCCGGTCGCCCCACAAGTACAAGGACAGCCGCGAGCACTTCGAGATGCGCACCCACAAGCGTCTGATCGACATCATCGACCCGACG
>Ga0307505_10000772_pt1 | contig 31543 bp, 19 predicted proteins | sample 23_S_MG_FD_202183 | JGI IMG/M metagenome (GOLD analysis project Ga0307505, IMG submission 202183) | Soil microbial communities from Populus trichocarpa stands in riparian zone in the Pacific Northwest, United States - 23_S | ecosystem: Environmental > Terrestrial > Soil > Riparian zone > Trees... | reverse complement strand
GATCTCCAATTGTGCGTGCCTGCCCCGCGCCACCTCCAGGATGTCGGCCGCGGTATCGCCGTCGCGATAGTCGTACGGCACCGGGGCACTGAACCGGTCCTCAACGAAAACGACCCGGCCGCTGCGCGTAAACGAGGGCACGTGGACCACGTCCCCGTCCCGCAGATATGGGTTGAAGCGAGTGTCCCCCGTGCTGTAGTAACGCAGCACGTCATATGACTCGGCCGTCCCGTCGGCGTGCTGCACGTCAACGTTGCGCAGGCCGGGCAACACCGCTTCCTCCTCGTCGTGTAGCCGCCGCAGCGCAACCATCGGTCCCTCACCCATGGCCTCGGCAAGCGCGTCCTCGAGACGCGCGACTGGTACGACGGCGTGGCGACCCGGGAAGAGCACGGCTCCCGAGACGTGCACCACGAAGCGTCGGGGCTCGGCGAGCGCCGCGTCGCTGTCAACGTTCGCGTAGCGACGACGAAGAGCTGCGCGCAACTCGGATCGTACGCTGGTCAGGGCGCGCCCAGCCACCCGGAAGCTGCCTACTTCGGGCACGATCAGCATCCCGTCAGCGGTTACGGCAGCACGCTGCTCCACCGGGAACCGCCCGCCGATCGCAAACGAGAAGACATCGCCGGGCCCCACCGTGTAGGCGTCCGAGTCGACGACGCCCTCCAGCGGGACCACGCTTCCAGCGGCCCGCTCGCGCTGGGCACCTGCGAGCTGCGCCGGCGTCAGCGTCTGAATTGGCGCCCGCTGGGCCGCCGCCGTCACGGCAGCGCCCATAAGGGCAATTACTTGCACCCACCGCAGGCGCACCATCAGGTGCGGCTTGCGGCGCGCGTACACACGACCGGGCATCCGAGGCAGGAGGGTCAGAACCGAACTGTAGCGAACGGAGCCGGTATTGGACCGCGCGGGGCGGCGCTGGGGAACGAGCGGCGCAACATAACGACTCGGCGATCCGGGCCGCAACGCACGCACGGGTGCCCTGCCGCGCCGGCCGGCAGCTTCGCGAGGTTTCCACGCCGCATAGCTTCGCGTCTCACCCACCGTGACTGCGCTGACCGAGGCCCTCCGGACGCACGCCCCCGCCAAGATCAACCTCGGCCTGCGCGTGCTGCGCCGGCGTCCGGACGGCTTCCACGACGTCGAAACGGCGCTGCTACCGATCCGGCGAGCGGACCAGCTCCGCGCCGCGCCGGCGCCGGCGCTAACGCTCTCCTGCAGCGACCCGGACCTGCCAACCGACGAGCAAAACATCGTGATCCGCGCCGCCCTCGCGCTGGCGGCCCGCGCAGGCGTCGCCCCCGGCGCCGCGATCGAACTCGTCAAGCACGTGCCACACGGAGCCGGGCTAGGCGGGGGGTCGTCCGACGCCGCGGCGGCGCTGCGACTGCTCTCGGAGCTGTGGGCGATCGCGCTGCCCGCCGGCGAGATGCACGCGCTGGCCGCCAGGCTCGGTGCCGACGTCCCCTTTTTCCTCGAAGCCGCTGCGGCGATGGGTACCGGCAGGGGCGACACACTGACGCCCCTGCGCGACCAAGCCGGCGACGCCTACCGGCCTCCCTTCGACCTTGCCGTGATCGTTCCCCCCGTGCGGGTATCCACCGCCGAGGCCTATGGTTACGTGACCCCTGACTCCCGCCCTCGGCCAGACCTTGCGGCCGCGATCCTGTCGAACGACCTGGAGCGCTGGCGGAGCGAAATCACGAACGACTTCCAGGAGCCCGTAGCCGCCCGCCACGGCGAGGTCGGCAGGGCTCTGATGCTACTGGAGGCCGCCGGCGCCGGCTACGCGTCCCTTTCCGGTTCAGGCTCGGCCGTTTTTGGGATGTTCGACGGCGCCGGCGCTGTCGAGGCGGCCGGCGCGGCCGGCGCCCTCGGGTGGCTGGCGTGGGCCGAGTGAGCCGCGCGGCGCCGTCTAGTCTATCTCGGCGTCGAGCTCCAGGGCTGCTGCCACGAGCGCTTCGCGCAGCGGCGCAAGGTTCTCGTGCTGGTCCACGTAGAGGCCCACGGCGTCGCCGATGGAGGTCTCGCGCCGGACGAGGGTCGTGCGCCGGCGCTCCACGGGGTCGACCACGCGCTCGACGGCCGCGACGCAGTCGGCGGAGCGTAACGCATCGCGGATCGCGCCGGCGTCGACCATCGACGCTTCCCGCTCCGTGACGCGGTAGCGCACGCGCACGACCGCGTCGGTAATGGTCTCCTTCGCGATCGCGGCGACGATAGTCGCTGTGGGCTCGTCCTCGCCGCGTGCGTCGACCTCGATCGGTACGAAGCGCCGCGCCGGCGTATGGACGAACTCGTAGGTCGTCGTCCGTCCGGCCGGCGACTCCTCGATGTCGACGAGGACGAACCCCTTGGGCGCATCGTGCTCCTTGAACGAGATCCGCTCAATCGACGACGAGTACACGACCGGCGGACCGTCGCCCCGGGCGTGCGCGTCGGCGTTTAGATCCTGGAAGCGGTGGATATGACCCATCGCCACATAGTCGACCCCTGGACCCGGAGCGAGCTGCGCGACTGTGAGCCGCGGCTCGTGCGCCAGCAGGCTCGCGCGCTCCGACCCGCTGAGTTCGGCGTTGTGTACCGCGATGTGCGCCGCCACCACTGCGGGGACCGATGGATCCAGTTTGTCGACGCGGGTTCGGACGAAATCGGCGTACCGGTCCTCGATCAGCTGGCGGATCTCGGGTGGCGACTGCCGCCGGTACTCGTCCCGGGACAGGATGACGCTTCGGATGGGCCACGGAAGAGAGATGAGCTGGATCGGCCCGGACTTCGTCTGGATCGTGTCGAACGACGGCTTGCGATAGACGTGGACATCCCCCTGGAGGAAGGGGAATATGTCGACCGACGACGCCTTGCCGAAGCTCACGGGGTGATCGTGGTTACCCACGATCATCGCGATGGGGATGCCGGCGCGGGCGATCGGAGCGAGCGCCTCGGCGAAGAGCTTCTGCTGGGTGGGCGTCGGGTCCGGCGTGCGGTAGGCGTCGCCGGCGAAGAGGAACAGGTCGACGTCCTCCGCCAGTGCGCGTGCGACCATGAAGTCGAAGCAGCGCCGGAAGTCGAGCAGGCGCGTATTGAGACCCGTCTCCGGGTCGAGCCTGCCGTGGGTCTCGTACCCGATGTGGATGTCGGCGCAGTGGAGAATCTTCATGGGCCGGCTGGGGGAACGCCGCAAGGTCTCTACTGCCGGTGACGGGGGAATGTCAGCTGTCGGCTCTCAGCTATCAGGCGCCCGACCACCGGCGGCAGCCAGGCCACCGCCGCCTCGTCGGACTCGCCGGTGCAGGGGTCCGCCGTCACCGTACTCCGCACCTCCACACCCCCGAAACCTTACCACCCGATCCTCCCCCGCTCCTCCTCGGTGGGTGCCGTGCCGGGCACGACGGCCTCGCCGCGCTCGCGCCAGCTCTCGAGCAAGTCGCGCGCCGGCCTGTCGCTCGCGTCGTCGTCGCCGGCGCCGCCGCGCTGGAGGAAGTAGTCGCCGGCGCCACCCTCGTACCGCGCGCGCCGGCCGGAGGGCGGCTGGTAGTTCTCCGGCTGGTCGAAGCGGCGCTCGGAGTCTAGCCGGACGGCCTCCGGGCCCGTCTGCACGCGGCTCACGAATGCGCCGGTCACGAGCATCGCCGTATGCGCGCCCTGGCCCCAGTAGGACGATCGGAACGTGATGCGGCGGTCGTTGAAGCCGACCCACGAGCCGACGACTAGCTGGGGGTGCATCAGCATGAACCAGCCGTCGGCGCTTTCCTGGGTGGTTCCGGTCTTCCCGGCGAGGTCGAGGCCGCGAGTCGCCGGGAATCGTGGTACGAAGGAGCGAGCCGTGCCACCGGTAACGACGCCGCGCATGGCGTCGACGGTCGTCCAGGCCGTGGACGCGCTGAGCACTTCGCGCCCCGTAGGATCGAAGTCCGCGATCACGTTGCCGTAGCGGTCCTCGATCCGATCGATCGCGAGCACGACGTGGGGCGCGATGCCGAGCGGGTCGGCGAGGGGGTCGGGCCCACGCGCCGGCCCGTTGTAGACGCCGTAGTTCGCTATCGTCGAGTACGCCGACGCCATCTCGAGGAGGTTGACGTCGTTCGTGCCGAGGGCGATCGACCGCACCGGCTCCAGCGGACTGCGGATGCCCATCAGCTCGGCGTAGCGCTTGACTTCCCCCGGGCCTAGCTCGCGGGTTATGCGCGCGGCGACGACGTTTCGGGACGCTGCGAGCGCAGAGCGGAGCGGCACGTAGCCGGCGTAGCCGCCGCCCGAGTTGCGCGGACGCCAGTCGCCCCACGCGAACGGCGCGTCGAGCATGGGGTAGTTCGGAGAGAAGCCGTTGTCGAAGGCGGCGGTATAGGCGAAGAGCTTGAACGTGGAGCCGGGCTGTCGGCGCGCCTGGGCGACGTGGTCGTACTTGTCGGCCACGAAGTCGGAGCCTCCGATCCACGCCCTTACGCGCCCGTCCTGTGGGTCCATCGCCACGAGGCCGACTTCGAGGCGAGTCCTTAGTGCGCGGAGCGAGTCCATGAACGTGCCGTTCTCCCGGAGCTCGGCGGTGGCCGCCTCACGCGTCGAGCCGTCCTCGACGAGGGACGCGTACTCCTCCGAACCGCGGATGTACTCGTCGACGATCCGGCCGTTGCGGCGCCACCAGAGGCCGAATGGCTCCACATCGCCGCGCTCCATGCGCCGGCGGTATGCTTCCGGATCCGTGCCCAGACCGCCTCCTCCGGCCCACTCGTAGTCCACAACTGCCTGGAGCCCGGGCATCACCGAGTCGACTGCCGCCTGCGCCATCAGCTGGATGCGACTGTCGATGGTGGTACGGATCACGAGGCCGTCCGCGTACGGATCGTAGCCGTTCCTCTGGCACCAGGCGCGGAACCAGAGGCGCAGGACCTCCGCGAAGTGCGGTGCGAGGTTGTGCTCGTGCGAGTACCTGTTGAACCGCAGTTCGATGGGCTGCGAGGCGACGGACTGGTACTCCCCGGCCGTGATGTAGTCCTCGCCGACCATGTTTCGCAGGACCACATCGCGACGCGTGCGGGATGCGTCGGGGTTGCGCAGGGGGTCGTAGCGCGTGTTCGCCGCGAGCATGCCCACCAACGTCGCCGACTCGCCGGGGTCGAGTTGCGACGCCGGCTTGGAGAAGTAGGTCTGCGCCGCGCTCTCGATCCCGTACGCGTTGTACATGAACGGGACCGTGTTGAGATAGAATTCCAGGATCTCGTCCTTCGTGTAGGTCCGCTCGATTCGGACCGCCGTAAGGATCTCTTTGAGCTTGCGCGTGGGCGAGCGATCGAAGCCGACCTGCTCGCGGTAGAGGTTGCGCGCAAGCTGCTGCGTGATCGTCGAGCCACCTTGCGGCCGGCTGCTGAGGATGGTGAAGGGAGCCTGGAGGGTTCGCCGGAGGTGCACGCCCCAGTGATCGTAGAAGGAGCGGTCCTCGGTGGCGACGAGGGCGTGGACCACGTGCTCGGAGATCGAGTCGAGCGGCACCCACGTCCGGTTCTCCTCGGCGTAGTAGCGCGCCAGCTCCTCGTCGTCGGCCGTGAAGACGACCGTGGCCAGCATGTTGCGCGGGTTCTCGATCTGCTCGAGCGACGGCAGGTCGCGCGCGAGCCAGAGAAGGATGAGCACGACGGCGGCCGCGCCGGCGCCGACGGCGATCAGGGCGTACTTGAGGAACACGTTCGCGCGGCGACGCACGTCGTCGCCCGGCGCCGGGGGCCGGGGAGGCGGCGCCGGGCGGGCGGCGGGGCGCTGCACGGGTGCGTCCGACCGGGCGCCGTCGCCGCGCGTGGGAGCCGGGCGCGTCGGCGCCGGCGGCGTGGCCGCCGGTCCGAAGGTCCGGAGCAGCGCGTCATCCTCGGACGCGGGCGCGACGCCGTCGCCGTTGCCCGACGGCGTCGCGCCGGCGCGGCCGGCGTGCCGCGCCGCCGGGTCGGCGAAGTACCTCGCCAGCTCGTCGTCGGTGTATCGCGGGTCGCTCATCCCGGGGCCTGCCCGATAGGTTCGGCGCCGCCGGCGTGCCAGCGGAGCAGGGCCGGCCCCTGTTCGTCGACGCGCCCGAAGGTGCGTTCGGCGAACCAGTAGCCCGGGTTGAGGTACGCGCCGGCGCCGAAGTGAGTCAACTCGGCCGCATGCCCGTGGCCCATGACCACCAGGCTCGCGTCGCCGGCGCTGACGATTTCGCGGGCTCTGGCTCGCAATGCCTCGGTGATACGCGGCTCCGACGCGCCGTCGCTGCCGAAGCGGTGGGCGAACCAGCGAGCGAAGGCGAATGCGGAGTCGCCAGGGAGACCCATCCGGTAGAGACGAGCCATTTGCGGGCTACGCAGGAGCGGCCGGAGGCGGTTGTACGTCCATTCGGCGGGGACGTGTCCGTCGCCGTGGGCAATATAAGTGCGCCCTCCAGGGGGGCCCTCCGTGAGTGAGTCCCGCACGAGGCGGACCCCCAGTTGTTGCTCCAGGAAATCGACGTGCCAGGGATCGCGATTGCCAACCACGTATGTCACGCGGCAGCCGGCGTCGACCAGGTCGGCCAGCATCGCCAGCGTGCGCATGGCCTGCTTCGGTACGAGATGCCGGTACTCTATGTACTGGTCGAACACGTCACCGACGAGTACGAGGGCGCCGCGCTCCAGCTCGGCCCGGTGGGCGGCGACGAGCGAGCGAAAATCCGCCTCGGCCGCACGGCTCTCGGCCGGCGTTCCGCGGCCGAGGTGTAGATCAGAAATGTAGAGGGTCAAGGGGGACGCGCTGTGCCGAAGTTCGCTACCGCATGTCGGTCCGGAGAACGAGCGCGCGGGAGACGAGAGTTCTGCAGTTCAGCGATTCAACAATTCGGCGATTACGTGTTGTACGGCCGCTAGCCGGCGCCCGCTTCCGGCCCCGCGCCGGACGCCCCGACACCTGCACGGCGCGGCTCCGGGGCCACAATTTCCCCCACGCTGATTTTCGTCTGCGTAAGCGCCCTCCCTCACCTCGTCCTCTGTACCGCGTGCGACCGCGAGGGTCCCCCCCTCCCACCGGCCGACCAGGCGGGCGCCCCGCCTCTCTCTCCCTCTCTCCTCTCTCTCCAAACTCTCCTTCCCTCGAAATCCTCGACTCCCTCGACACCAGGCTTTCGTCCCCCCAGCCGCCCCCAAACACCGACCCGTGCCCGAGCCCTATCGTCCCCCGTCGTCGTTCTCGATCCTGCCGCCGGTCGTCAAGAACCTGCTAATCCTGAACGGCCTGGCGTTCCTCGCGCAGCTGACGTTCGGCAACGCGATGGAGCAATGGCTGGCGCTATGGCCTGCCGGCGTTGACGCCGTGCTTTACAGGGGGCAGGTCGTGCGACCGCCGCAGTTCTACCCCTGGCAGCTCGTTACCACGGCCTTCCTGCACGGTGGGTTCGGACACCTGTTTTTCAACATGCTCGGCCTTTGGATGTTCGGGATGCGGATCGAGCAGGCCATGGGTACGCGCCGGTTCACGCTCTTCTACCTGGCGTGCGTCATCGGCGCGAGCGCGCTGCAATTGCTCGTCACGACGCTGGCGGTCCCGACCGAGCACCTCCCGGTGCTCTTCCGAGACGTGGTGCCCACGGTGGGCGCCTCTGGCGGCGTTCTAGGAGTGCTGGCCGCATTCGGCCTGTTGTATCCGGACGAACGCATATACCTCTATTTCTTCGTTCCTGTCCCCGCCAAGTGGCTCGTGCTCGGGCTCGCGGCGCTGGACCTCTACGCCGGCGTCGGCGGCAGCGCCGGCGGAGTGGCGAACTTCGCGCACCTTGGCGGCATGGCCACCGGCGCGCTGCTGGTGCTGTACTGGCGCGGCCGGCTGCCCTTCCGCCCGCGGCCCCGCCGCACCGCCGCCTGAGCGCGCGCCCGCATGTCTTCGGACACACCGCTCCTCCGATTCCGCCTCTGGCGCGCCGGCCTACCGACGGCCCTGCGCCTGCTGTTGACGCTGAACGTCGCGACCTACCTGGTTTGGGTCGTGCTCTCCATTTTCGGACTCCAGCAGCCGATGATGGATGCGCTGGCGCTGCAGGCGAGCGTCGTGTCGTCGCGGCCCTGGACGGTCATCACCTACGCGGTGTCAGGCGTGGGGCCGGCCTACTCGGGGATCTTCGGACTGATCTCGTTCCTGTTCGCGGTGCTCTGGCTGAACTGGATGGGGCGGGAATACGAGGAGACCCACGGCGCGGCGCGGCTGTTCGGACTCTATGCGATGGGCGCCCTGGCCGGCGCCGCGCTCGCCCTCGGTGTCGCTGCCGCGGCGCCCGGCGCCTTCGGAGCCGTGTGGGCCGGCGCCTGGGGCGGCGTCGCTGCCGTGCTGTGCGCGACCGCCGTCCTGCACCCGGAGAAGAGCATCGCGTTGATGCTCCTGGGAGTCGTGCCCGTGCGCTGGCTCGCCGTGGGGTTTGTCGTCCTCGACCTTGCGTTCGTCCGCGACCCGACCCACCTGGGCGCCGCGGCGATGGGGACGGCGGTCGGCGCGGCACTCCGTTCCGGCGTGGACCTGGCCGCCTGGGCGCGCCCCCTGTTCGAGCGCCGGCGCCGCGAGCGCCCTGAGCCGCGACGCCAGGCGACCGTGCGCACAATGGGCACCGTTCGGCGCGCGCCGTCGCCGCAACCCGCCGGCGAGACGCAGGCCGGCTCAGGCCGGGCCGCGCGGCGCCGGCAGGGCGCCACGCAGGCCGACGTGGACCGGATCCTGGACAAGATCTGCGAGGAGGGGATCGACTCGTTGAACGACGACGAGCGCCGCATCCTCGACGAGTACGCGAAGCGTGGCTGACACGTCGGCCGGCGCCACCACTCCCCCGCGCCGGCGCAGCCGGGCGGGGCGAGCGCTGTGGCTGGCGTTCCTCGCACTCGAGCTACCGCTGCTGGTGGCGGTCGCCGCCGGCCTCGCAGCCGGCGTCCTACACCCGGCGGTCTTCTGGTGGGCGCAGCTCTGCGCCGCGTTCCTACCGTACCTCGCGCTGGCCCTGGCAGCCACCGCCGCCGGCTCGCTGATCGCCCGGCGCTGGGTCTGGTTCGGCCTGCACGGCCTCCTGCTCGCGCTGGTCCTGGTGAGGATGCTCCCGCCGCGGGGCCACGATCCCGCGCCGGCCGAGCCCGACGACCTGGTGATGATGACGTTTAACGTCCCCCAGTACGGCCCGAGCGCCGAAATCCTGCGCGACTCGATGATCGCGCTCGTAAGGGCGCGAAATCCGGCGGTGCTCGCCCTGCAGGAGGCCTGGGTAGCCGGCGCGGCCGACCCCGAGCCCGAGCGAGTCGCCGATCACCTCGAGGGCGTGGTCGCCGTGCTGCCGTACCGCCTCGCCGCCGCGATGCGCGATGGGCAATCGACCGTGCCCGTGATGGTGCGCGAGGATGCAGTCGAGTTGGTGGACGTGTCGATCGTCGGGCCGGGCGATCGGCGTGAAGCGGGCGAGTCGGACGAAGTGCGCGTGCACTTCCGCTGGCGCGATCGCGACGCGGTACTCTACAACATCCACCTCCGGAGCTACGGCGCCGCCAAGCCGTGGCGCGACCCCCGCTTGGACGTCCTCGCGCCGGCAACCTGGCTGCCCTACCTCCGCCAGTATCGCGACGCGTATCGCGCACGGGCGGATGAGGTGGAGCGGCTCTCCGAGCGCATCGCGCAGGAGACACTGCCCGTGATCGTAGCCGGCGACTTCAACGAGGGGCCGTTCTCGTGGGCCTACCGCCGGCTACGCCGCGTCGCCGGTGGCGGCGAGCGCACGGATGCGTTTCACGCCGCCGGCCGAGGGGACGGCCGCACCTACCACGGCCGGCGCCCCGTGGTGCGGATCGACTTCGTCCTAGCGGACCCCGCGTTCGAGGTCGTCGACGCCTTCGTGCCGGCGAGCACATTCTCGGACCACCGCCCGCTTGTGGTGAGGCTGAGGTGGGCGGAACGTGATGCGGTTCAGCGATCGAGCGATTGAGCGATTGAGCGATTGAGCGATTGATCCCGCGCAGAGCCGGGCTCGTTAGCACAGCGCCCGCCGGCGCGCGAGCGAGGGCGTCGCTCGCCGCCGCATTTTCTGAATCGCTGAATCGCTGACTTCGCTCTGAATCGCGAAGGGGCGTACTCACTGATTTCCCCTGGATCATCGATTCTCTTCACCTCTCGTCCGCCCGGAGCGCCGTGACCCCCGCCTATCTTTGGGCGGCAAACCCCTGGCAAAGGCGAACCCCCCGGACCACATGCGCTCTCTCTTCTTGTCGCTGCTCACCCTTGTCGCCGCGCCGGCCATGGCGCAGCCTGAGGGAGGCCTCTACGACCAGGACGAACTCGGCGCGATGCTGTACGCGCACCGGGACAGCCTCGAGCTGATCCCGCACGTGACGTTCCGCTACCACGTTCTGCGGCACGACCGGCTCAACAACTCCGTCCTGGGAAGGATGGAGATGTATCGCGAGGTGGGTACCGGGGATGTTCGCCGCGGGCGGGAGCTGCTTTCCGGGCCCGTGGAATTCTTCAACGGGATTCGACTCAACAATCTCTCGATCGGCGACACGCTCATCGTCCCGTCGCACTTCAACGTCGACTTCCGCGCGTACTCGCCGTTCCCGCGGTACTACCCCGGCGCCGAGGAGCTCGACAAGCTCTTCATCATCCACAAGGGCGTTCAGGCCTGGGCCGGCTACGAGCACGGACGCCTGGTGCGTTGGGGGATTGTGAACACCGGCGCCGCTGGCACGCGCACTCCGACCGGCCGTTTCAACTTCAACTGGCAGGAGCTCTCCCGCATCTCGACGCTGTCGCCCCCGGGCGAGAGTTGGCTGATGCGCTGGGTGTTCAACTTCCACAACGAGCGCGGCATCCACATCCACCAGTACTCGATGCCCGCCGGACAGCCGGCGAGCCACGGTTGCGTGCGCATGATCACGGCCGACGCGCGGTGGGTGTACGACTGGGCCGACGCATGGCAGACCACCGCCGGCCACGGAAGCCGGGGACATCCCACGACGCAGGGCCGCATTCTCCGCCAGGGCACGACCGTCCTGGTCCTCGGCGAGAACGAGGAGCCTACGGGCATGCCGCGGCGCTTCCGGCACACCGAGGCAGGGCCGGAACTGCTGACGGTGGAGCTTCCCGGGAGCCCCTTCGACGTGCCGCCGGGCTCCCCGCAGCAGGTAGCCTTCGACCGCGCGCGTCGGTAGGTGGGGGGCGCCCCAGGCACGAAGTGAGCGGGGTCTCGCGCGAACCTTTCGCGCGGGCGGGGTCGGCTGGAAGCCCCTGCGGCCCTCGCGCGTAGAGCTTCAGCCGAACGTTCCCCCCGGATGCTCCTCGACCTTCTCGCCGTCGCCGGCGGCCTCGTGCTGCTGACCGGGGGCGCCACCGCGCTCGTGCGCGGCGCGGCTGCGCTGGCTCTCCGGCTGGGCCTCACCCCGCTCGTGGTGGGGCTGACCGTCGTCGCATTCGGGACGAGCGCGCCGGAGCTCGTCGTGAGCGTGGACGCCGCGCTGAAGGAGGCGGGCGGGATCGCCGTCGGCAACGTCGTCGGCTCGAACGTCGCCAACGTGGGGCTCATCCTCGGGCTGGCGGCGCTGCTCCGACCCTTCGACGTGCCCCGCTCGCTGCTCCGCTTCGACCTACCGGTTATGATCGGAGCGACCGTGCTGGTCGCCGTGCTGCTCTCGGACGACCGGGTAGGGCTGGTGGAGGGCGCGCTACTCGTGGCAGGCCTCGTGGCCTACATCGGACTGAGCGTGTGGCGGGCGCGGGCCGACCGCGCGGCCGACGCGCTGATGGGCGAGGTGCCCACCGTGACGGGCCCCGCCTGGCTCGACCCGCTCCTCGTCGTGGCCGGGCTGGCGTTGCTCGTCGGCGGGGCGGAGCTGCTCGTAGGCGGGGCCGTCGCACTCGCCGAGCACTTCGGCGTATCGGACGCCCTCATCGGACTGACCATCGTCGCGATCGGGACGAGCCTGCCGGAGCTGGCGACGTCCATTGTGGCGGCGTTGCGTGGTGAGGGCGCCATCGCCGCCGGCAACGCCGTCGGCTCGAACCTCTTCAACCTCCTCGGCATTCTCGGTGTTGCCGCCGTCGTCCACCCCTTGCACGCGTCGGGCATCCGCCCGACCGACCTCCTGGCGCTGGCGGCCTTCGCGGTCGTGCTGCTCCCCCTCATGCTGACGGGGCGCCGCCTCGCCCGCCCCGAGGGGGCACTGCTGCTGGCAGGCTACGCGAGCTACGTTGGCTACCTCGTCGCTCAGCACGGCTGAGCCGCTCCCCGTGTCCCCGACGCTCATGGCGACCCCGACGCCGCGGCCGCGCCGGCCGCTGCCCGGCCGCGCCGGCTCAGCCGGGCCGTCCACGTTGGGCCAGTGCAGATCGGCGGCGGCGCGCCGATCTCGGTGCAGAGCATGACGACGGGCAAGACGCACGACGTAGAGAAGTGCCTGTCGGAGATCCGCACGCTCGCGGCGGCCGGCGCCGACATCGTCCGCGTGGCCGTTCCCCGCCCGGAGGACGCCGACGCGCTGGCGGACCTGGTCGCGGGCTCGCCCGTTCCCATCGTAGCCGACATCCACTTCAACTACCAGTACGCCCTAAAGGCCCTGGAGGCCGGCGTCGCGAAGGTGCGCCTGAACCCGGGCAACATCGGGAAGACCGAGTGGGAGCGCGAGGTGCTCGTCGCCGCGAAGGAGCGGGGCGTGCCTATCCGCATCGGCGTCAACTCGGGCTCGCTGGAGAAGGACATCCTCGACCGCCACGGCTTCCCGCGGCCTGAGGCGTTGTTCGAGAGCGCGATGAGGCACGTGGAGATCTGCGCCCGCGAGGGCTTCGAGGACATCGTGATCTCTGTGAAGCACTCGGACGTGTACTACATGATCCAGGCGTACCGCTTGCTCGCCGAGCGCACCGACTACCCACTGCACCTGGGTGTTACGGAGAGTGGGTCGCTGAAGACGGGGACGATCAAGAGCTCGATCGGCATCGGCGCGTTGCTCGCCGACGGCATCGGTGACACTATCCGCGTGAGCCTCGCGACGGATTCCGTCCATGAGGTCGAGGCCGGCCACGCCATCCTAAAAAGTCTTCGCCTGGGGCGGCCCGGCGTGAACGTCATCGCGTGCCCCACGTGCGGACGGCTCGCGGGCGACCTGTTCTCGGTCGTCGAGGAGGTCGAGGCCGCCATACACGCCCGTGGGTTCAAGAAAGACCTTAACGTGGCTCTGATGGGATGCGCGGTGAACGGCCCGGGCGAGGCGGCCGGCGCGGATCTCGGCGTGAGTCTCGGCCGCGGCCGCGCGCACCTGTTCAAGCGCGGCGAGATCGTCGGCACCGTCGACCAGGCGGATATCGCCGGCGCGGTGATCGGGCTGATAGAGGCCTGGGAAGAGTAACCCAGCTTCGTCTCCCTGTAACCGCTTCCGCACCGCGACGGGGCACTTTCCCGTGCCGGGTGTTGACCGGTACCACACTGACCACTATCATGCCGGCCCGTCGCTGAAAGCGCTTACATCCGGCTTTCACTCCACGTGCCCGCCGCCGTCACCATTTACGACATCGCCGAGGAGGCCAGCGTGTCCATCGCGACCGTCTCCCGCGTGCTCAACGACCACCCCCGCGTGTCCGACGCCACGCGCCGGCGTGTCTTCCGTGTCGCCGAGCGCCTCGGCTACGAGCCGCACGCCTCCGCCCAGAGCCTCGCCCGCCAGCACACCCGCCTCATCGCGGCCGTCGTGCCGATGCTGACCTCCTACTTCTTCATGGAGGTCATCCGCGGGCTGCAGGACCGGCTCGCCGAGAGCGGCTTCGACCTGCTCGTCCACGCCAGTCGCTCCGTCGAAGAGGTGGACCGTCCCATGGAGCGCGCGCTCCAGCGCGGCCGCTCCGACGGCCTGCTCCTGGTGTCGACGCCCCTCACGCCGGCCCGCGCCATCCGTCTCGCGCGCGCGCCGGCGCCGGCCGTGCTCGTCGATTCGTTCCACCCCGACTTCGACTCGGTCTCCGTCGACAACAGGCGCGGCGGTTACGAGGCGACGCGGCATCTCATCGAGCTCGGCCACAAGCGCGTTGCGCTGATCATGCCGTCGGCGGCGTCGGTGCCCGCCGCGGAGCGACGCGCCGGCTACGCCGACGCGCTCGCAGAGGCGAACCTGCCGCTCGACGAGGCCATCGTCTTCAGCACCGACGGCGAGAGCCACGGGTACACCCGGCGCGCCGGCTACGACGCCATGCAGCGCCTACTGGCCCTGCCGGCGTCCGCGCGGCCCACGGCGGCCTTCGCGGCGGCCGACGTGATGGCGCTGGGCGCCAATGGCGCCGCCCGCGACGCCGGCGTGCGCGTGCCGGAGGAGCTCTCGCTCGTCGGGTTCGACGACGTCGAGCCGAGCGCGTACGTCGGGCTGACGACGCTCCGCCAACCGATGTACGAGATGGGCCAGCTCGCGATCGCCAAGCTGCTACGCCGGCTTCGAGAGCCCGGGCTGCCGCCGTCCCACACCACCTTCGCGCCCCGGCTGGTTCTCCGCCAGTCGACGGCAGAGCCCGCCTGACCGTGCATCGAAGCCCCATGCCGCGCATGATCGCCCGCGCTGCCCTGGCCCTCGCGGCCGCCTGCTTCGCCCTCGCGGCCGCGCCGGCTATGGCGCAGAGCGGCAAGATTGCCGGCACGGTAACGGACGAGACGGGCATGCCGCTTCCGGGAGTGAACATCATTATCGAGGGTACCGGGACTGGCGCCGCGACCGACATCGAGGGCGAGTACGTGATCATCGGCGTCCGTCCGGACGCCTACACGCTCGTCTTCTCCTACATCGGCTACCAGGGGCAGCGCGTGGAGGACGTCCGCGTCCGCATCGACCTCACCACCACCGTCGACGCCGTGCTGCGCGAGGAGGCGCTGGAGGTGGGCGGGGAGGTGGTCGTCCAGGCCACGCGACCGCTTGTCGAGCGGGACGTTACAGCGACGACGGCCTACGTGTCTGGGGACGAGATCCGCGCGATCCCGGTCGAGAACTTCAACGACGTGGTCGAACTGCAGGCCGGCGTGGTGGACGGCCACTTCCGCGGCGGTCGCACCGGCGAGGTGGGGTACTGGATCGACGGCGTCCCCGTGACCGACGTTTACGACGGTGGTCTGGCGATCGAGATCGAGAACGCGTCGGTGCAGGAGCTCCAGGTCGTTACGGGGGCCTTCAACGCTGAGTACGGGCAGGCCTTGTCGGGCATCGTGAACGTTGTCACGCGGGACGGCTCCAACGACTTCGAGGCCTCGGCGAACCTGTTTGCCGGCGACTACGCGACAAGCGAGCCCGGCGCCGACGGACCCGAGGGCAATCGCTCCATCTTCCCGGGCACCGGCCTGTCGGAGTTCTCCCCGAGCGACGTCCTCAACGCGGAGGGATCCGTCGCAGGACCGATCCTGCGCGACCGGCTGTACTTCTTCACCTCCGGGCGGTTCTTCCGCAACGACGGCCACGTCCTCGGCCGGCGCGTTTTCACACTCGACGATGTCGGCGTCGAAGAGGGCGGGCGCCTGGCGCTACTGGACCCCGGAGGCTCCGGGGACTCCTCGCTGGTCGCGCTGAACCCGTACGAGAAGTACTCCGGGCAGGCGAAGCTCACGCTCCAGCTCGCCGGCGGGATGCGCATCGCCGGCAACATCCTCGCCAGCCGCGAGGAGTTCCGCGACACCAACTACGACCTGTTCTTCCTGCCCGACGCGCAGCGAACCCGGAGTCGGACGGCCCGCACGGCGTTTTTGAAATGGACGCACCTCCTCAGCAACCGCACCTTCTACGAGGTTGCGCTGAACAACAACACTTCGCACTACCAGGACGCTCTCTTCGACGATCCCCTGGATCCGCGCTACCTGGACCCGCGGTTCTTCGGCTTCCGCGCCAACAACCAGGCTTCCAACTTCGCCGTTGGCGGCACGGACAACGGACGCTTCGAACGGACGACTACGACATGGCTTGGGAAGGTCGACGTACAGAGCCAGGTCACGAACACGCACCTCGTCAAGTTTGGCGTTGAGGGCCGGCGCCACACACTCGACTTCCTCGACCAGTTCACGTTCGTCGACGCGGATGGCAACGTGCCTACGCAGCTGATCACGAACGGCAGCTACACCTACCACCCGGCCGAGTTCGCGGCCTACCTGCAGGACAAGATCGAGCTAGGCGGACTCGTGGTGAACGTGGGCTTGCGGCTCGACTACTTCAATGCGAACGGCGTCGTCTTCCGAGATCCGTCCGATCCGAACGCGCTTTTCCTCGAGCGCCGGCTGCAGGGGCAGCAGGGACCCGAGTTCGACTTCACGCCGGACGAACACTTCGAGGCGTCGTCCGCGTCCTGGCAGGTCAGCCCGCGACTGGGAGTCGCGTTTCCGATCTCCGCAGGCGGTGTGGTGCACTTCTCGTACGGCCAGTTCTTCCAGACGCCCAACTTCGAACTGCTGTACATGAACCCCTACTTCGTGCTCGGCACGGCGGGGTCGGGGCTTGTCGGGCTGATCGGTAACGCGAATCTCCGCCCCGAGCAGACGATTAACGGCGAGATCGGGCTGAAGCAGCAGCTGACGTCCTCCTCGGCGATCGAGCTCACGGCCTACTACCGAGACATCCGCAACCTGGCGGGGACGGCAACCGAGCCGACGATCATCCGCGGCACGAGCGCCCGCTACGGGAGGCTGGTCAACTCAGACTTCGGGATGGTGCGCGGATTCATCATCCGCTTCGACCAGCGCCTCGGCAACGACTTCTTCGCCGGCGTCGACTACACGTTCCAGGTCGCCCGGGCCAACGCGAGCGACCCGGCGCAGGTGTACAACGCGGCGGCCGCGCGACAGCAGCTCGAGCAGCAGATCGTGCCGACGAGCTGGGATCAGCGGCATACGGCGAACGCGAGCCTCACATACACGAACCGCCGTATCAACGGCGGCTTCGGCGTCGTTGCGAGCTACGGGTCGGGGCAGCCGTACACGCCGGCGACGACCACGCGCGTGACCGGGGGGACCATCCCGCCGACCGTCATCCCGCTGAACAGCGAGACGCGGCCGTCGGAGTTCACGCTGAACCTCAGCGCGTACAAGAACTTCGAGATCGCGGGTTCCGAGCTCCAGGTATTCACCAAGGTCGACAACCTGTTCGATACCCGCAACGAGGTCGATGTCTTCGGAGACACAGGCCGGGCGACGTACTCCCTCGAGCAGGGCATCGAAGCATCGAGCTTCATCGGCAACCCGCTGCTGCTGGAGCGCCGGTACGTACGCCCCGACTTTTTCAACGAGCCGCGGCGCGTGGTCGTCGGCCTCCGCTTCACCCTCTAGGCCACCGCCGCACGGACGCCCGACGATGCGCCTCCGCTACCTCCTGCTCGCACTCGCGACGATCGCGCCGGCGCTCGCCGCCGCGCCGGCCGCCGCGCAGACGCGCGACGACCTGCCGGACTTCCTCTTCGACCCCTTCTACTACTCGCGGCGGGACTACGAGAAGAAGGGCGTCATGAGCGGCAACGAGGTCGGCATCACGGCCTTCAACTACGGCCTGCTGGGCGGAGTCGGCGAGATCCGCGGCAACTGGCCGCGGGGCTCCAACGACTTCTACGTCGGCGACGTGCTGCCGGTGGTCGCGGTCGAAGTGCCTGTCGATTCGGACGGCGACGGCACTCCGGACACGATCGCGCGGCACGTGCTCACCAGCCGCGGCCCCGGCAACCGCGGCATCCCGGGCCCGCCGGGACAGAGCGTCGCTTGGACCCTCGAGGCCAAGCCAGGCTTCGCGAGCGATCGCGTGCGCGAGGACACCGACGAGCCCAACGACAACATCGCGTTCTCGACGGACCCGGCCACCTGGCCCGACTTCTGGCCGGATGAGCCTACGTGGCTGAACCCGGGCACCGGCAGGGCGCAGTGGAACGGGTACTTCGGGCGCAACCAGTTCTCGGCCGACCTCGAGACATACTTCTGGGCCGACGACCAGAACTTCCTCGCGCCGCAGGTCCGCAACAACTTCGTGCCGGATAGCACGCGCGCCGGCCGAAACGGCCTCGGGTTGGACCTCAAGGTGCGCGGCCTCCAGTGGAGCCAGTTCCTCGCCCAGGATGCCATCTTCTGGCTGTACGAGGTGACCAACACGTCCACCACCACCTACGACCGCGTGGCCGTGGGGCTTACCGTCGGCACGGCGGCCGGAGGCGACGGTGACACCCAGGACGACCTGGCGTTTTTCGACCAGGCCAACCGCATCGTCTACTCGTGGGACTTCGACAACTCAGGTAACCAGGGCCAGCCGGTGGGCTACGTCGGCTATGGCTTCCTCGAGAGCCCCGGCAACTCGGAGAACGGTATCGACGACGACTGCGACGCCGACCCAACGGTGACCCTCGAGCTCTGCCGGGACGCCGACGGCCTACCGTACGTCGACCTGGCGCTCGTAGGCCAGGGCAACGTCTTCCTGGAGAGCGACTTCCAGCCGCGCCTCCTGGCCGCCGGCGACCCCCTCGTGCTGATCGACGCCGTCACTGGCGAGCGGTCGGTCGTCTACGTTCCCGCGTCGGGCACCGTGACCGTCGTCAGCCAGGGCATCCCATACGAGGTCGCGGCCGGGCAGGTCCGTGAGGAGACGCAGCAGACGATCGTCGGGCAGGCCGGCGGCGAGGTGATCGTAACGGCGAAGAACCTGATCGACGAGGATCTCGACGGACTGATCGACGAGGACACCGGGTTGCATTTCGAACGGCGCGCGCAGGCGTTCACGGGCGAGATCATTGTCCTGCCGGCGCTGCGCTACCGCAACTACGTGGGCTTCTACTCCGATGTCGCCGGACGTACGCCCACCCGTGCCGACTCGGTCACCCACGGGCTGTTGAACCCGATGATCGACGAGGACCGCGCGAACGGTATAGACGAGGACGGCGATTGGGACCCGCTGCGAGACGACGTCGGGCGCGACGGCCAGGCCGGTACCGGAGACGAGGGAGAGGGCAACGGCGTCCCGGACGACGGCGAGCCCAACTTCGACCGACTCGACGTGACCGAATCGGACCAGGTGGGCCTGTCGTCGTTCTTCTACTTCGCGCCGTCGAACGCCTTCCCGTTGTCGGAGCCGAACCGTGTCTGGGAGGGCATGACGCCGGGGTTCTTCACCACGAACGAAGAGCTCGCCGGCCAGCAGTCCGGCGGCGGAGTCGACGGCGACTTCGTGTTCGGCTCGGGCTACTTCCGGCTTCGCCCGGGAGAGACTCTCCGCTTCACGCTGGCCCTCGTGTTCGGGCAGGACCTGCAGGACATAACCACCAACACGATCACCATCCAGGAGATCTACAACCGGAACTACCAGTTCGCGCGGCCGCCGGACCGGCCCTCGCTGAACGCCGTTCCAGGCGACCACCGCGTGACGCTGTACTGGGACGCGATCGCGGAGGCCAGCGTGGACCCGATCCTGGGCGAAGACTTCGAGGGCTATCGCCTCTTCCGGAGCACGGACCCCTTCTTCCGCGACGTCGAGTGGGTGACCGACGTCAACGGGAACGACGCCGTCCGCGTGCCCATCGCTCAGTTCGACCGTAACAACGGCATACGCGGCACCTACACGTCGGCCGACCCGCGAGTCCGCGGCGTTCCGTTCAACCTCGGTACCGACTCCGGTCTGCGCTACTCCTTCGTCGACTCGACGGTCACCAACGGACAGCGGTACTACTACGCGTTGACCGCCTACGACCACGGAAGCCCCGACTTCTTCCCTGCCGAGAACGACATCCCCGTGTCCGTCCGCGAGGACGGGACCGTGATCACCGGTGCCAATGTCGTCGAGGTGATGCCCAACGCGCCGGTCGCCGGCTACCGCGCCGGCAGCGTCGTCGGCACCGTGCAGCACGTCGCCGGCCCGGCCACTGGTGAGGTCTTCGCCGAGACGCTCGACCCGGAAATGCTCCAGGAGGGCGCGGCCTACCATGTCTCGTTCTCCACGGACGAGCCGGCCGCGGACAGCTTCTTCGTCAGTCGCAGCGGCACCCCCGTCGGTGCCGGCCGCCTGAGCGAGGCGGCGAGCACCATCTTCGACGGCCTGCGCCTCGCGTTCAACAACGACGCGACCCGAATCGACGAGGACTCGACGGGCTATTTCGACCCGACCGGCCTTGTCGCGCTGCGGGCGGTAAGGGTGAATGAGCCTAGCAGCCAGTTTTTCGGTCAGGACGTGCCCTACGACTATGAGGTCCGCTTCTCGGACCAGCTCGTCGGGGAGTCGATTGCCACGCGGCTCGGTCCCACCGGGCCCGAGGTGCCGGCGCGCGCCGTCAACTTCACGGTCTGGAACACCACCCTCGGCCGCCCAGCCGAGTTCGCGTTCCGCGCGCTCGACGGGAATGACGGCTACTTCTCATACTCGCTGCTCGGTATCCCGCCGAACGTCTTCAGGACGGGAGACGTGATCTACCTGTTCGAGACGGTCGGCGGCGAGAGGGTGCCCACCTACGTCGTGCGCTTCGACGCGAACGAAGGCGACGAGCCGTCGGTCGGCGACGTATTCAACGTGGTGACCCGCAAGCCCTTCTCTTCGCGCGACGCCTTCTCCTTCACGACGACATCGTCGCTCGTTGACAACGACGCGGCCCGTGAGCAGATGGACGCGATCCGCGTAGTTCCGAACCCGTACGTCGCTGCCGCGAGCTGGGAACGCCCCTTACCGCCGACGGTGACATCCGGGCGGGGCGAGCGGCGCGTCGACTTCATACATCTCCCGGCCGGTTCGCGCGTCCGAATCTTCGACGTCCGCGGCGCGCTCATCCGGGAGCTGGTGCACGACAGCCCCATCGACGACGGGACGGTCACGTGGGACCTGCGGACGCGGGAGAATCTCGAGACCGCATACGGCGTCTATTTCTACCACGTCGACGCCCCGGGCGTTGGCGAGCGCACGGGCCGGCTGGCCCTCATCAAGTGAGGCCGACCATGGACACGAACGTGATCCTCCGGCCGCGCCCCCGAGGGGCAGGCCGCCGCGCCCTCGCCGCCGTCTGCGGCATCGCCGCCCTCGCGGCCGCGCCGGCCGGCGCGCAGGACAAGCCCGGCACCACCGCCGCGCCGTTCCTCGCCCTGGGCGTCGATGCCCGCGGCGCGGCGATGGGCTCTGCGCAGAGCGCCACCAGCGCCGGCGCCGCCGCCCTCTACTGGAACCCCTCGGCGCTCGGCCTCGCCGGCGCGGGCGCCCGCCCCGGCAGCGGCCAGGCCGTGTTCTCGAATAACGAGTGGTTCGTCGGCAGCCGCCTCCAGTTCTTCGGCGTGGCGCTCAACGCCGGCGACCTCGGCACGTTCGGGCTGAGCGTCACCGCGATGGATTACGGTGAGGAGGCCGTAACCACCGTCGAACAGCCCGAGGGCACCGGCGAGATGTACGCCGCACTCGATCTGGCAGTGGGCGTCCATTACGCGCGTGCGCTGACCGACCGCTTCGCCGTCGGGGGGACCGTCAAGCTCATCCGCCAGCAGATCTGGAACGAGTCCGCCTCCGGCGCTGCCGTCGACCTGGGCGTCACGTACCGCACGGACTACCGCGGCCTCACGATCGGCATGGCGCTCGCCAACTTCGGCACCGACATGCACATGACCGGCCGCGACCTGCGCCGGCGCATTGACATAGCGCCCGGGCAGGGCGGCAACAACGACGGCCTGCCGGCGGAGCTGGAGACGGGCTACTGGCCGATGCCGCTCATCTTCCGGGTCGGCGTCGCCGCCGACCCCGTGCGCAGCGGCGATCACCGCGTGACGCTCGCCCTCGACGGGCAGGCTCCGTCGGACAACTCGCAGAGCGCGAGCGCCGGAATGGAGTACGGCTTCCGCGACCTTTTCTTCGTGCGCGGCGGCTACCGGCAGGCTTTCACGTCGATCTCCGAGGACGGGGGGTGGGCGGCCGGCTTCGGTCTGAAGTACCGCTTCGACGAGCGCTTCGGAGTCTCATTCGACTACGTGTTCCAGGAGTACGAACCCTTCGGAACCCCGCAGATGTTTTCACTGGGCGTCGCCTTCTAGAAGCGGCGCCGTCGGCGAGCGATCGCCACCCAACCCCTGACCCCAACCATCATGCGCTCTGCTATGCGCACAGGGTTAGTCGCCCTGACGTTCGTACTCCTGGCCGCGGCACCCGCGGCGCAGGTGAACGTGACGTTCCAGGTCGACCTGAACCCGTACATCACGTCCTGCCAGCACCTTCCGGCGGTACACACCGTCACGGTGCCGGGCAGCTTCAACGGCTGGAATACCGGCGCCAACCAGATCAACGACCCGGACACGGACGGCATCTACAGCGGCACGTTCGCGTTCCCGGCCGGCGACACCCTGATGTACAAGTTCTACTCCACCGGCCCGACCGTGGGCTGGGAGGACAACACCGGCGACCGCCAGTACATCGTTACCGCCGACCCGGACCAGACCATCCCGCTGGTGGTCTTCGCCGACCCCGACCCGATTCCGCAGCCCTGTGAGGGCGTGCCCACGAACTATGAGATCGTGTTCGAGGCCGACATGCGCGTCCAGCTCGCGACGGGCGGTTTCGACCCCGCCACACAGACCGTCCGCGTGGCCGGCGCGATAACCGACTGGGCCAACGGCGCGGTGGAGATGACAGAGCTCTCCTCGGAACCCGGCATCTACGGCGTGCTGATCCAGGCCGACTCGGTCACGGCGCCGGGAACCACTGCCTACAAGTACATCATCCGCGAGATCGCCGATCCGGCCATCATCACATGGGAGAGCGGCCCCGACCGCCTCTTCGTGCTGACTGGCGGGGAGCCCGACAACGACGGCGACGGCTACCTGGAGGCTTTCGTGCCCCGGCGCTACTTCGACGACGTGTCGTTCGACGACATCCTCGACGCTCCGGCTGAGGTGATGTTCGAGGCCGACCTGCGGCCGGCGTACTACGTGATCGCCGACGGCGGCACCATCCCGATCGACGCCGCTGGCGGCGGCCCCGGCCTGGGAGTGATCACCAGTCTGTTCATCAACGGCCCCTTTGCGGGGGTCGCGGATGAGAACACGGGCAACATCGACGACTGGGCCACCTGGGGCCCGAGCGGCCTCGGATCGATCCCCGAACGCCAGCTCTTCGACGATGGCACCCACGGTGACCTCACCCCCGGCGACCAGATCTTCACGCTCACGTACAACTACCCGATCGGGACATCCCGCCGGCTCGTGGGCAAGATGGGCGTCGACGGCTACGACAACGAGGCCGCTTTCGGCAACGATCAGAACGTGGTGATCGCACCCGGAACGCAGCGCGTCCGCTACAACTTCGGCTGTATGCGCGTCGCCGACGGGACGTTCCAGGACAACAACGGCCCGGGCGGCCCGCTCTACGAGCCGTACCTGCTGATCGACAACACGCTCGCTACACCGACCTGTACGGTCGTGCGCGACGGCGGCATCGACGTAGCCAACGAGCCCGGCGGACCGATCGCTGGCGTGTCGCTCGGCGCCGCGGCGCCGAACCCGGCCGCATCGGCCGCGCGCTTCGAGTTCACGCTCGACGTTGCGCAGGCGGTGACCGTCCGTGTGTTCGACGTCACCGGTCGCGCCGTGGCTACCCTCGTGCAGGGCCAGCTTGCGGCAGGGAGCCACGAGGTAACCTTCCACGCCGGCGGCCTGCCGTCGGGCGTCTACATCTACCGCCTCGAGACAGCGACCGGCGCTCTGGCCGGCCGCTTGACCGTCGTGCGCTGATGAACCTCAGGAGGCCCGCCTCCCGGGGCTGACACCCCGCCAACACGCGCCGGCCCCCGTGACTGGGGGCCGGCGTCTCTTTCGACTCCCGCCATGCGTCGTCCGCTCGGCCTCGCCCTGCTACTCCTCGCGGCCGCGCCGGCCGCCGGGCAGTCCTTCCCGGTGACGTTCCGGTTCCTGCCGGACCTCTCCGCCCCGCCGATCCCGGACGTCGTCCGTGCCTTCCTGCCGGGATCGTTCAACGACTGGGGGCCCAACGCCGACGGCGTCATAGCGATCGGAGCGCCGAGCCAGATGACGCTCGACGCCGGACTTGCGGAGTGGCGCTATACCCGCACCTTCGCCACCGGCGACACCGCCTTTTACAAGGTCCACTACCACCGGAACGCGTCAGGGAGCTCGTATGAGTGGATCACGGATCCGCTGTCGACCGGGCCATGCGTCCGCGGTCAGTTCGGGAGCGACTGCCGCATCGAGGTCGCGGACCCGATGCTGTTTCAACTCGCCCGCGAGGAGAACAGCGCCGGCCACGTCGCGGCCGTCTCCGCCGGCGTCTTCGGCTCGGAGCAGATCACGGCGCTCTCGTTCTCCGTAAACGGCGAGGCTCGCGACGGGATGCCTCACTTCGATGCGGCGACGGGCATTCTCCGGTTCGTGCTGCCGGAGCCGGTGGCCACCGCAGTTTTCGCCGTAACGGCAACCGACGCGCTGAACCGCACGGTCACGCGGCAGGTGGGCTTTCCTCCGCCGGTCGTCGTCGACGCGCCCGTGCCGGCAGGAATGCTCGACGGCATCAATCTCAATCCGTCGGATCCAACGCGGGCGACCCTGGTGCTGCTCGCGCCGGGCAAGGCATTCGTCCACCTGGTTGGCGATGCAACCGGCTGGGAGGTCTCGAACGACTACCTGCTGAAGCGCGATCAGGCCGGCCCGCGCGGCACGCGATGGTGGGTCGAGCTGACCGGCCTGACGCCCGGGGAGGCGCACCGGTATCAGTATCTCGTCGAGGGCGAAGATCGGATCTCAGACCCGTATGCAGAGCTCGTGCTCGACGCGTCGAACGACCCGTTCATCACGCCGGCCACCTTCCCGGACCTGCCGCCGTACCCGCTGGGCCTGACGACGGACCTGGTCTCGGTTATGCGTACCGGCGCGGCGCCGTACGGGTGGACCCCCTTCACGCGGCCGGCGCAGCAGGACCTCGTCATCTACGAACTGCTCGTGCGCGACTTCGTGGCCGCGCACGACTTCGCGACTGTCGAGGACACGCTCGACTACCTGGAAGAGCTGGGCATCACCGCGATTGAGCTGATGCCCGTGTCGGAGTTCGACGGCAACATCAACTGGGGCTATGGCCCCAATCACTACTTCGCGGTCGACAAGTACTACGGCCCGCCCGACCGCCTCCGGCACCTGATCGACCACGCCCACCAGCGCGGCATCGCGGTGCTGCTCGACGTGGTCTACAACCACCAGACGGGCCAGGCACCCTTCGTACGTCTGTACAACGAGGGGGCCTATGGCCCGCCCACGCCCGACAATCCGTGGGTCAATCCGACCGCGCGGCACCCGTTCAACGTCTTCAACGACAACAACCACGAGAGCCTCGCCACGCAGGACTGGCTCGACCGCGCCAACCGGTTCTGGCTGGAAGAGTTCAACGTGGACGGCTTCCGATTCGACCTGTCGAAAGGATTCGTGCAGACGTGCGGCGGAGGCACCTGCACTGATGGCAATTGGGGCCAGTTCAACCAGGGGCGGATCAATCTCCTGACCCGGATGGCCAACGCGATATGGGAAGTCGATGCCACCGCGTATATCGTGCTTGAGCACTTCGCCGACTGGTCGGAGGAGCGGGTCCTCGCGAACCACGGACGCGCCCAGGGCCACCCGGGGATGCTGCTGTGGCACAACATGAACCGGAACTACAGCCAGAGCGCGATGGGGTACCTGTCGGACGGCTCGTTCTCGTCGGCCCTCAACTCCGCCTATCCGCCGAACAACACGTTCCCGCTCGATGGGCAGATCGCGTACATGGAAAGCCACGACGAGCAGTGGCTGATGTATCGCAACCGCGCGTACGGCCCCCAGAATGGCTCCTACGACGTGCGCGATCTCGCCACGGCGCTCAGCAGGCAGGAGCTCGTCGCGGCATTCTTCCTTACGGTGCCGGGACCGAAGATGATCTGGCAGTTCGGTGAGCTCGGATACGGCTGGGGAGACGCCGGCGAGCAGTGCCTGCAGGGGACCGGCGACACATGCCCGCCTGCCGCACCCGGCCGTACGGATCCGAAGCCGATCCGCTGGGACTACTACCAGGTGCCGGAGCGCCTGGCGCTATATGAGACCTACCGGGCGCTTCTGTACGCGCGGAACGCTAACGCCATCTTCCGGAGCCCCGACGCTGTAGCGATGCAGGTAGGGCAGGGCCAGCCCGACCGGTGGATCAAACTCACGCTCGGCGCCGACACCGTGGTCGTGGTCGGCAACTTCGGGCTGGTAGAGCGCACCTGGACGCCCCCGCTCCACGCCGGCGTGTGGCACGACTACTTCGGACGCACGTCGTTCGTCTACCAGGACATGGACTCGATCACACTCGCTCCCGGCGAGTTCCGCGTGCTGTCCACGAGCGCGCTTGTATTCCCGCCCCCTGTTGCGAACGAGCCGTCCGTAGCGCACGAGCCCCTTGTGCTGGGCGCGCCATTCCCCAATCCCGCCGCCGGCGCCGTCACGGTACCCTTCACGCTCGCCCGCGCGGGGGCGGTGCGGCTGGAGGCCTACGATGCTCTCGGCCGGCGCGTGGCGGTTCTGGTCGCCGCGACGCTCGCCGCCGGAGCCCACAGGGCGGTCCTTGACGGCGCCCAGCTGCCGGCCGGCGTGTACCTCCTCCGCCTCGAGACCGCCGCGGCGACGGCAACGCTCCGGCTTACGCTGATCCGCTAGACGCAGTCGGCGGCGGGGCAGCGGAACGCCAGCGCGCCATCGCCGAGCCAGATCGGACAAAAACGTCCGGCCCGACTAGTAACGCAGTGGATCGCGCTTACCATTGCGCCGGTGCGCGCGGTAGCGCGCTCCGGTCCACCGACAACCAAGCCACGAACCAATGCCTACCTCGCTACGCAATCTTACAGGTGCCGCACTCCTGCTGGCGGCCATGGCCGCCGCGCCGGGCGCCGGCGCGCAGGCCGTCGACTGCAACAACATTCCGGATATGGCGGTCGCAGAGCCCGCCGAGTACGCACAGTGCGCCCCGCCCCTTGTGGTCGCGACGCCCGGCCAGTTCGGCGCCCTGCCGGCCTTCGGCGTGAACCTTCGCGCCAGTGCCCCCACGGGCCGCGGCTTCATCACCTTCGACTATGCCGACGGCGGGTCCGCAGCCATCGTCGGGGCCGACGACGCTGCCTTCTTCGCCGGCGACTTCGAAGGCAATGACTTCGCGACCCTTTACGCCGTCGAGTCGCTGGACATCCCGACCCTGTACGCGATCGATGTCGGTACCGGGACCAAGACCTCAATCGGTTCCACGGGCATCGCGGCAGCGTCGAACGTCGGCGGCATGGCGTGGGACTACGAGACGTCGACCATGTTCGCCACCAGCGGTGCGAACCTCTACACCGTCAACACGACGACCGGCGCGATGACACTCGTGGCGCCGATCACGGGCCTGCTGACCACTCCGATCAACCTGCTGGCACACCCCAACACCGGCGTGCTGTACGCGGTCGATCTCGCCACCGACGAGCTGTTCTCGATCGACAAGGCCACTGGAGTGTCGACCCTGATCGGGGCGATCGGCTATGCGCTCAACTTTGCGCAGGGCGGCGACTTCGATAACGCCTCCGGCGTGGGCTACATCTGTGCGTACGAGGGCGCCGGCGTGAACTCGATTCGGTCGCTCGACCTCACTACAGGAGCGTCCACCGCTGTGAGCGCGTTCACGAACTCGGAGGTGGATTGGTGCGCAAGCATGAACCCCCTTTCCGGGACGGCGATCGAGGCACCGGCCTCGAACGACGCACGTTTCACGGCCGAGCCCAACCCGTTCTCGCAGCGCACGCAGCTGCTTCTGACGGCTGGCGAGGACCAGCAGGTGCGGGTAGACGTGTACGACATTGTCGGCCGCCATGTCGCCACGCTGTTCGACGCCCAGGTTCACGCCGGCCAGCCGACGGTCGTGTCGCTCGAGGCGCAGAATCTGCGTCCCGGCGTCTACGTCGTCCGTGCCACCGGCCAGACGTTCGTCAAGTCGCAGCAGCTGACCGTTGCTCGCTGACGATCCGATGACGCGGCGCCCCCGGCTCTCCAACGAGGGCCGGGGGCGCTCGCTTTTGCGGCAACCGCCGGTCGTATGGGCCTGCCTCGCCGCCGGCGCCGCCGCCGCGCTCTGCGCGTCGTGGAGTGCGCCGACCGTCGCGCAGCCGGCGTGGCCCGCCGACGCGGCCTGGTACCAGGTCTTCCCCGAGCGATTCGCCAACGGCGACGCGGCGAACGACCCCACGCGAGAGTCGATCGACGACACGCGTGCGCCGGCGACCTGGGAGCCCTCCCGCTGGAATGCGGACTGGTACGCACGCGCCGCGTGGGAGCGGGACGTGGGCCCTGACTTCTACGCGGACGGAGTCTTCATGCGCCGGTACGGCGGCGACCTGCAGGGCCTGATCGACCGCCTCGGCTACCTCCATAGCCTCGGGATCACCGCCCTCTACCTGAACCCTGTTTTCCACGCGCCGAGCCTCCACAAGTACGACGCCGCGTCGATGCACCACATCGACCCGTACTTCGGGCCCGCGCCGGCACGAGACCTCGCGCTGATGGCCGGGGAAACGGACGATCCGGCGACATGGAGTTGGACGTCCGCCGATTCCCTCTTCCTCGAGCTCATCTCAGCGGCCCACGAACGGCGGATGAGGGTGGTGATCGACGGCGTGTTCAACCATACAGGCACCCGATTCTTCGCGTTCGAGGATTTCCGCCGGCGCCGGCGCGACTCGCCCTACAGCGATTGGTACATCACCACGCGTGAGGACGACCCGGCGACGCCGGCCGACGAGTTCGACTGGCAGGGGTGGTGGGACCACCGAGGCCTACCCGTCTTCGCGGACGCGCCATCCGGCGACGACCTCGCCCCCGGGCCGAAGGCCTACGTCCTGGCGATCACGCGCCGGTGGATGGACCCCGACGGCGACGGCGACCCCGCGGACGGCATCGACGGCTGGCGCCTCGACGTGGCGGAGGAAGTACCCGCCGGCTTCTGGCGCGACTGGCACACGCTGGTACGCTCGTTCAACCCCGAAGCACTTACGGTGGCCGAGATCTGGTCGGACCCGCGCGCCTTCATGGATAGCGCCGGCTTCCACTCGAGCATTAACTACCACGGGTTCGCGATCCCGCTGCACGACTTCCTCGTGGACGGGACGATGCGAGCGACGGCATTCCTCGACTCGGTCGCCGTCCGCGCCGCGCGTCACGCGCCCGCCCGCGCAGCCGCCATGCTCAACCTGGCCGACTCGCACGACACCGACCGGCTGCCGTCCATGCTCATGAATCCGGATGGCGCGAACTACGACCGAGACAACTCGGCGCGGCATTCGGGCACGTACCGCGTTGGCGCGCCCGACGAGCGCGCGCGCGACCTGCAGCGCATCGCCTTCCTGCTCCAGGCCACGCTGCCCGGCGCGCCCATGGTCTACTACGGCGACGAGGCCGGCATGTGGGGCGGCGACGATCCGGACGACCGCAAGCCGATGCTGTGGTCCAACATCCGGTACGACGACGAGGCAACCGACCCCCGCGGCCACGAGCGCGCGCCGGATGCCGTCAGCTTCGACCGCGGGTTGCACGACTACTACAGGGACGTCCTCTCGCTGCGCCGGCGCCACGCGGCCCTCCGGCGCGGCACCCTGCGCACCATCGCCGCCGACGACGCGGCGCGCACCCTCGCGTTCGCGCGCGACCTCGGGGATGAGACGCTGGTCGTGCTCGTCAACGCAGGCGAAGCCGACGCGTCCCTCGCCCTGTCGCCGGCCGGCGCGACCGTGCCCCTGGTCCCGATTCTCGCCACGCGCGGCGACGCCGGCGCGATCCCGTCCCTCGTGGCGACCTTCCACGACGACGGCACGGCGACGTACCACAACACGGTGCCGGCGCGCACGGCCGTCGTGTTCCGCCGGGCCCGGGCCGAGGACGTGCGGCCGGGGGGGTTGGAGGAGTAGGAGGACGCTGGACGGAGGACAGGGCAGCGGACGTAGGGCACTGGACACAGGACACAAGACGGTAGACCATGGAACCGTGGACAGTGGATACCGGACGCGGAGGGCCGCTAAAGGACGACAGAGACCGGGCTGGGCGGTAGACAGTGGGCCGTCGTTGGTCGAACGAGTGCTTCTTGTTGACCGAGTATCACGAGTTCCTGGCAACACACATCGCCGGCACTGACAAGCGGCCAAAACGCGTGCGCGTCGTCCCCACGGTACTCTTTCTACTGTCCACCGGCCTCAGTACGGCGTGCAGCCCCTCCGGCCCACCGGCGACCGGTCCCATCGTCGTGCGGGTGTGGCACCAGAAGGACGCTGCCGAGCGCGGCTTCCTCGACGAGGCCGTCGCGCGATTCAACGCGTCGCAGGACTCCATCCGGATCGAAACGCTCTACAAGGAGACCGAGGAGCTGCGCAACCACTACGTCTTCGCGGCGGTCGGAGGGCGCGGACCGGACCTCGTTTACGGGCCGGCGGACAACGTCGGGACGTTCGGTGTCACCGAGACGATCAGGCCGCTGGACGACCTGCTGCCGGCGCCGTTCATCGCGGGCTTCGAGGCCGACGGCCTCCTCCGGTGGGAAGGGCGGCTGGTCGGAGTGGCGGACCAGGTGGGCAACCACCTGATGCTGGTCTACCGCCGCGACATGATGCCCGAGCCGCCCGGCACCTTCGCGGAACTGATCGAAACTGGCGCCTCCATCGCGCGTGACGAGAACGGCGACGGGCGCCCGGACAAGTACGCGCTGACGTGGAACTACACGGAGCCCTTCTTCTTCATCCCGTTCCTCACTGCGTTCGGGGGATGGGTGATGGACGACGCAGGCAACCCCACGCTCGACAACCAGTCCACCATCGACGCCATCCGTTTCGTGCTCGACCTGCGCGACCGGTATCACCTTATCCCGCGCGAGAACGACTACGAGACGGTCAAGATGCTCTTTCGCGAGGGTGACGCGGCGTCGGTGATCGACGGGCCGTGGTCCTGGGCGGGATACGGGGAGGCCGGCGTCGACTACGCGCTCGCTCCGCTGCCATTCAACGAGGCGACGGGCCTCTGGGCGCAGCCGATGATGGCGGCGAAAGTGTACTCGCTGAACCCGGCCGTGCCGGACTGGCGGCTGCCCTCGACCCTCGTCGTGCTCGAGTACCTCACGGGCGCGAGGATACAGGCGCAGATGGCGGAACGGCTTGCCACGATACCGGTCATCACCGCCGTGCGCGAGTCGGACGTCATGACCGCGAATCCGCGGCTACAGGAGTCCCTCGCCCAGATCGAGCACGCCCGACCCATGCCCGTGGAACCGCAGATGCGCCAGATCTGGGACGCCATGCGTGGCCCGTACCAGCTCGTCATGAACGGCCAGATCTCGCCCGAGGAGGCCGCCGAGCTCATGCAGCAAGCCGCCGAGAGACGGATCGCGGATACGTTCCTGAGAGGGGGCAGTAGTCAGTCAGTAGTCAGTAGTCGGTAGTCAGTAGTCGCGGTACAGACCGGGCTGATGGTTTACACATCAGACCGGGCTGATGGTTTACAGTGCTCAGCCCTGCCCTGTAAGCCGTGCCCTTCCACACGACGGACCCTACCATGGAGCGAATGCGACTCATCGAC
>Ga0307505_10000771_pt1 | contig 31575 bp, 20 predicted proteins | sample 23_S_MG_FD_202183 | JGI IMG/M metagenome (GOLD analysis project Ga0307505, IMG submission 202183) | Soil microbial communities from Populus trichocarpa stands in riparian zone in the Pacific Northwest, United States - 23_S | ecosystem: Environmental > Terrestrial > Soil > Riparian zone > Trees... | reverse complement strand
AGCGGAGCGCCGGCGTCCCGCCGGCTGGCCGGGGGGCGTCCTCGCCCCGGGAGGGGGAACGCGCCTTGCGCGAACGACGCTCGTCTCGCGATGCTGGGTTTCGGCTCGAATGCCCCCGCCCGCGGCGGGACGCCGCATGGCCAGCCGGCGGGGACGCCGGCGCTCCTCGGCTCGACATGCGCTCAAAATGTCCAAACTCCAGGTACCGCTACGCGGTACCTGGGTTGACGCGGCACTCGCAACCCGCAACTCGCAACTCGGAACCCGCAACCCCAAGGCGACTCCACTCAAGGCAGGGCGACGTCCTTGAGGGCGAAGGGATGGCGCACGAGATTCTTCGTGGTCTTGAGGCTGATGCGGAGCTTCCAATCGGCTTGGGGTGCGTCGCCCCACGTGGAGAGCGTCTGGATTCCTTCGTCGCCGTCGCGGACCATGACCTGTTTGACCTCGCCGGCGGTGTCGATGAAGGAGATTTCCTGGATGCGTTTGTTCGGATCCTTGATGCGCACGGGCACGTCGGTGGGCTCGAAGGTCAGTGTGTAGTCGAGCGCGCTCTTGACCATGTTCTCGAGGTCTTCGCCGTCTTCATATCCGGCCTCTTTGTATTCCTTGCGCTTCGCGTCGCCGATGCGCTTCTTCTCGGCGGCGATCTGGGCGGCACTGACCAGTGCGATCTCGACTCCGTTGGCCTTCAGCGCCTTGTGCGACAGCGATTTTCCGGAGAACGACGTGAACTTCGCCACCTCGGCCACGCTGTTCGGATCCTTCGACGGCATGTACAGCTCGATCTCTCCGCGGATCTCGCCGAGCTTCGTCGCCTTTCGCGAAGGGTTTGTCAGCGTGAGCGAGACGTTCACCGGCGAGTCGTCCACCTCTCCGCCGGGACGCGAGCGGCGGAAGTTCGTTTCCAGGTCAGGCTCGGCGGCCTCGCTGTTCACGAGGCTCTGCCCCGTGTCGTCGACCGCGGACTTCACGAGCACGCGCGAAGCGGCCACTTGCGAGGAGAGCACTTTCGGCAATTGGAGGGACACGGTCAGTTGCGCGAACGAGCCGTTCGTGCGGCGGTCGTTCACCTGATGCACGGTGACCTCCACCGGCTTCTGGGCGAAGGCGGCCGAGGTGAGAAGGAGAGAGAAGGCGATTGCGTTCTTCATCACGGTAGCTCGATGGTCACTTCGAAGGGAAAGGACATGCGCGACTTGTCGGTGAGGACCGTCAGTTGCAGCGCGGCGTTGGGAGGCGGAGGAGAGGAGGCTACGAGCGTCATGAGCGTGTCCGTCCCGCGGGTGCTGGTCGAGCGCTGGGGGAGATTGATGGGCTGCCCGTCGGCGCCGAGGACTTCGATGAGGTAGATGCGATCGAAGTCGCTCTCCTCGCCGGACAGGATGATGGTGTTCGCATCCGGCGGAGCATCCGAGCTTTCCATCGCTTTGGCCAGCCCGATCATGAGGTCGATCTCTTTCTCCGAGACACCGCGGGCCACGCCCTCGGCGCGGAGCTTGGCGATCTCTGCCTCGTCCAGAGTCCGGCTCTTGAGCTTGGCCGTGTACGCGGCCGCGGAGAGGGGAGTGATCTCGATCTTGGCGGCCTTGAGAGCTTTGCTGGTCAGCGGCGTGTCCAGCTTCGCCAGCGCCTTGTCCACTTTCACCGTGGAGCTCGGATCGCGACCGGGGACGAACAGCTCCACCGTCCCTTTGACCTTGACCGAGGTGGCCGCGCGGGCGGGCGGGCGCAGCGACATGGGGACCATGCCGTTGTTGTATTCGCGGCCCATGAAGTCGGGAGGATCCGCGTCGGGCCGGGTGAGCACGGTGCCCCGGTCATCTCGCGCTTCCTTGACCAGCACGCGGGCCGCGGTGGCTTTGTCCAGGCCGGTTCCTTTGAGCTTCACGCGGAGCTCGAGGGAGCCGGTGAAGATGTCCGCGGCCACGCGGTTGTCGATGACCTCATCCACCTCGACGCCGACACCGCTCTGAGCACGCGCGGCCCCCGTGAGCAGTAGAACGATCCCCAGCACCATCGCGGAACGCGCAAAACCCCACATGCCTCACCTCACGGAACGGATTGAGGCCCGAGCATACGACAACTGCTCCGCACGGGTGTGACGGGAAGCACATCGTTGGTTCTTCGCGTCTTCGGTCTTCGGTACAGGGGACGGTTCACCACAGAGACACAGCGCGGGCTGCCGCCCGACAACCCAACGCAACATTGGCCTGTCATCCTGAGCGGGCGGTGGGATGGGGGGCGAAGGATCCCCTGCCGAAGCAAGACACTCGCTCCGTCGGCAGGGGATCCTTCGCACCCACCCGCCACCCGCTCAGGATGACAGGCTGGGAAAGCCGCGGATTTCTGCACACGCTCTCAGGTCGCGACTCTCGAAGACTACGCGCGAGGAACTCCGGCCACGCGATTCCGTCCGGATTCCTTGGCTTCGTAAAGCAACGCGTCGGCTCGGGCGATGAGCGACTCCAGAGTGTCCGTGGGGACGAGCTCGGTGACGCCGAGGCTGACGGTGGCTTGCAGGGGCTCCCCGTCGAAGTCGAACGTGGCGCTCTCGATGCCTGCGCGGATGCGCTCGCAGAAGAGCGCCGCGGCGTCGAGGCTGGTCTCCGGAAGGACGACCGCGAACTCTTCGCCGCCGTAGCGCGCCAGGAGCTCGTCACGGCGCACCTGCGCGGAGACCAGCGCGGCGATGCCGTTGAGGACGCGGTCTCCGGCGAGGTGTCCGAAGCGGTCGTTGATGCGCTTGAAATGATCGAGGTCGAACAGGACCAGCGAGAGCGGGCGGCCATGGCGGATGGCCCGGGCCAGCTCTCTCTCCAGAAACTCGACGAAGTGGCGCTTGTTGGCGACCTGCGTCAGTCCGTCGGTGATGGTGAGGCGATAGATCTCTTCGTGATAGAGCGCCTCGATGTTGCCGCCCTCGATGAACTTGAAGACCGCGCCGCCGCAGCGCACGAGGTCTCCGTTGCGCAGGGGCGTGGCCTTGGTCACCTCCTGCTCGTTCACGAACGTGCCGTTCGTGCTGGCCAGGTCCTCGATCATGTGCACGCGATCGCGGACGAAGAGGCGGGCATGCCGCCGCGAGATCGTGTCGAGGGTGATGCTGATCTCGTTGTCGTCATCCCGTCCGATGGTGATGTCCCCGCGCGTGAGCTCCACGCGTCGTCCGAGCTCGCTGCCGTAGAGAACCACCACGCAGGCCGGCGTGCCTGCCCCGGACAGACCGGGCACGGCGGCAATGTGGGGAGTCGTGTCTCGCTTCATCACAGATCAAATGTAACGCATGCCCCGTGAAACTCCGGAGACGCGGAGGAGGAGGACGAAGACGTTCGTCGCTACAGCCGTCCTCGTAAGGCGAGGAAGCCTGCGACCGAGAAGGCCAGGCCGAGGAGCGCGAGGGCGAAGGGTGACAGTGTGGGGATCGCGGCGATCTGGGCGCTGGAGAGGATCGTGGCGGTGCTGGCGTCGTTGGCCGGGTTGCTGTCGCCGTTGCTGATGGCGACGCTGGCCGTGTTCACGAACGTGCCGGGCGTGTTCGGGAGGACCACCTGCAGAGTGATCATGGCGGAGGCGTCCGGCACCAGTGTGCCGATCGTGCAGGTGACGGTGGTCGTGCCCGAGCACGAGCCCTGCGTCGAGGTCGCGGATTCGAACGTCGTGCCGGCCGGAATCGTGTCGGTGACGACCGTGTCGAGCGCGTCGCTCGTGCCGGTGTTCGTCACGACGATGGTGTAGGTGACGGTGGATCCGACGACGTAGTTGTCGCTGTCCGCGGTCTTGGAGATACTCACGTCGGTGGGAAGGGCGGGCGTGACCGTTCCCTGCGTCGTGGATGAATCGTTTCCGCTGTTGGAGTCCGACGTGGCGGTGGACACGGTGGCCGTGTTCGACACCGTGCCGCCGACCGTTGCCGATGACGTGAGGTGGACGACGAAGGTGAAGTCCGCCGTCTCTCCTTCGAGCAGGGAGGCGGCGCTGCAGGTGATGGTGCCATTCGCGCCCACCGCGGGTGTGACGCAAGACCAGCCGGCCGGCGCATCCGCGGAGACGAAGGTGAGGCCCGCGGCGAGGATGTCCTCGACCGATACGGTGGATGCGTGCGACGGCCCGTTGTTGGTGACCGAGACCGTGTAGGTGATGTTCGAGCCCGCCGGGATGGTGAGTGGTCCGTCCTTGAGCACACTGAGATCTGCGACCGGTGTGACCGTCGTGGTCACGCTGTCCTCATCGTTCGAGGAGTCGCTGTCGAAGGTCTGTGAGGACACGGACGCGGTGTTGATCACGGTGGAGTTGCTGCCGCTGTGGATGACGAGCGTGAACTGCGCGGAGGCTCCACTCGCGAGTGCCGGCCACGAGCACACGACGTCTCCGTTGTCGCCCACGGCAGGTGTGGAGCACAAGGCGGCGGGCCCGTTGTCCTGGGCGAGCGAGACGAAGGTCGTGTCCACGGGGAGCGGATCGAAGAGTTGCGTGCTGGTCGCGGAGTCCGGTCCGGCGTTGGCCACGGTGATGGTGTAGGTGATGTCGCCGGCGTTGACGTTCGCCGGGCCGGTCTTGACCACGGAGACGTCTGTTGCCGAGACGGTGGTCAGGGTGGACGCGGAGTCGTTTGCAGGAGTGGGATCGTCTTCCTCAGCGCTGACCGTGACGGTGTTCGTGTAGGTCGTGCCCGAGGAAGTGCCCGCGGGAATGTGTCCGGTCAGTGTGAACGTCGAGGACGAGCCGGCAGGATAGTTCAGGGCGTCGCACAGGATCGTGCCGCCCGCACCGATGGCGGGTGTATCGCAGTTCAGGACCGGACCACTGTTCTGGACCAACGAGACGAAGGTCATGGTCCCGGGGAGCGTGTCTTCGAACGAGAGTGTGGCCGGATCCGGACCGTTGTTCCCCACGGTGAGCGTGTAGACCACGTCGGTATCCGGACCTGCGAACGAGGGACCCTGCTTCTGCGCGAACACGTCCGTCTGCGGCGGGAATGGCGTGACGGTCGTGGCCACGCCCGAGTCATTCTCCGAGTTCGGGTCTGCGCCTGAGACGACCGTGGCGATGTTCGTGAAAAAGGTTCCGGGAGGAGTGCCGGCGCCAATGTGGAAGACGAAGACGAACACCGCGGAACTGCCGCTTGCCAGCGTGGCACCCGTGCAACTGACCAGTCCACCTGAGCCCACTCCAGGGTCCGAGCAAACGAAACCCGGCGCGCCGGCGGTGTCCGCGGAGACGAAGGTCATGCCCGCGGGGATGGGGTCATTCAGGGTGATGCCCGCCGCGTCATCCGGCCCGCCATTGAAGACGGTCACCGTGTACATCACGTCGGTGTCCGCCGCTGACTGCTCGGGCCCGGTCTTGGACACGCCGAGGTCTGCCTCTTGCCCGAGGGCGAAGGAGGACAGGGCAAGGAGAGAGAGGAGGAACAGCCCGCGAAGTTTGCTCAAGCTGTTGCTCTTTTATCGTTCCAACACGATTCGCGCAAGTCCCTCTGAGGCCGGATTCGGGTGTTGCCGACAATCTTCACGATGCTCTCGCGACTCTTTGCCGCTTGTCTGATGGCGGGTTGCGGGTTGCGGGTTGCGTGGGTGAGCGAGAGCCGCGATGTAGGCCGGCTCAGAGCTTGTGCAGAAATCCGCGGCGCTCCCCCTCCTGTCATCCTGAGCGGGAGGTGGGTGGGGCGCGAAGGATCTCGTGCAAAGAACGACGAACGTGCAAGCACGAGAACGGTCTCATCTGACCTGCGCGGTTTTCGCTCGCCGCAGGAGATCCTTCGCGCCCACCCGCCACCCGCTCAGGATGACAGGTTGGGAAAGCGCGAATTTCTGCACACACTCTCAGGATGACACGCAACCCGCAACTACCCCGTTCCGTGTTCACTTCTGCGCCTCGGCCAGGGCGTGCGCGAAGGCGTTGCCGAGGGAGCGGACGTCCTCTTCGAGGATCGAGCGATGGTCGCCTTCGACATCGCGAATGTCGAGGTGGCCGATGCCGATGCGCGTCCAGCCGAGGTCGCGTTCCTCGGTGATGGCGCCCACACCATGTCGCGCACGGAACAACGTCACCCGGCCGCCATAGGGCTGCAGTGCGAACCCGCGGCGCGCGGACGACATGGCGCTGTTCGTTTCGTGGAGGGCGGCGGGCACGAGCGCCGGATCGGGGAGGAAGTCCTTCGCCCCGAGGCGGATCTTCTTGCCGGACCGCCGTGCCCACTGCTTGAGGCGAAACCAGGGACGCCGGGCCAGCATCTCCCAAACGTAATGGGGCACGCGAGGGAACGGGCGCTGGCGAAGGAACTCCAGACGGTTCCGCAGTCGCGTCTCCGGCGAGGCGCGCTCGCGGCTGGCTCCGGCGTCGATGAGGCCCACGAACGCCACCGTCTCGCCGGCGCGTTCCATCTGCCGGGCCACTTCGAAGGCCAGCGTGCCTCCCGAGGAGTACCCCGCGACGAAGTACGGGCCCTGAGGCTGCATGCGCCGGATGGCGTCGGCGTACTGCGCGGCCATGGCGGTGTAGGACTGCGGAAAAACCTCCGGACCGAAGCCATGATGATGAAGGCCGTAGAACGGCTGCTCGCGTCCGAGGGAGCGGGCCAGGCGACGGAAGACCATCACGCTGCCGCCCGCTCCGGAGATGCAGAACAGGGGAGGGCGTGTCCCACCGGACTGGACCACCACCGCCACCGGATCGACCTCCGAGCGTCCGCGAAGGAAGGAGGCCATCTTCGCGACCGTGTTCAGTTCCAGAAGCAGGGAGAGCGGGATGTGCGCGCCCATCACGCGCTGCACCTGGGAAACCAGATGTGCGGCCACGATCGACTCGCCGCCCAGATCCTCGAAGAAGTCATCGTCGACGTGAACGGCCGCTCCCACCACCTCCGACCAGATCGCCACGAGCTGTCGCTGCAACTCGTCCCTCGCGCCGCCGTCATCGTCGTGGCCGGGCTCGTCCCGGGCCATCAGCGCGAGGTGATCCGCCTTGCCGGCGCGAGTGACCGGCATCGCGTCGACGGCATGGATGCGCCCCGGGACCATCCAACCCGGAAGCTTTTCGCGAAGCGCGGCGCGAAGAGCACGCGTATCGCAGGCCACGCCGTCCCGCATCACCACGTACGCGACCAGGCGCTGCTCGCCGCGTCCGTCATCCTTGCCGACCACCACCGCTTCGCGCACGGGACCGGCCGTCAGGATGGCCGCCTCGATCTCCGAGGGGTCGATGCGGCGGCCGTGGATCTTCAGCCGCGCGTCCTTGCGTCCGACGAAGTAGTAAAGACCTTGATCATCGCGGCGGACCAGGTCGCCCGTGCGGAAGGTGCGCACGTCGTCCCCCAGGACGAAGCTGCGTGCCGTCAGCTCGGGATCGTTCCAATAGCCCTCGGCCACCTGATCGCTGGTGACGATCAACTCTCCGGCCTGGCCCTCGGCCACGTCGTGGCCGTCGTCGTCGATGAGCCGCACTTCGACGCCGGACAGCACTCGGCCCATGGGCACGAGCGGGCCGGGGATCGCGGTGTCGTGATCGATGCGCGTCTGGAACACGCGCCCGGCCTCTGTGGACGCGAAGCCGGTCTGCAAAGCGCACCCTCGGGGGAAGCGCTCCTTGAACAACTCCACGTCCGCGATCGTCACGCGATCCGCGCCGAGCCGCAGCGTGCGCACGCTGGAGAGGTCGAGATCGGGAAGCGTCATCAGGCGGCGGAAGAGCGACGGCGTGAGCCCGAGCGTCGTGATGCGCTCCTGCCGGATGTACCCGGCCAGCGCCGCGAGACTCTCGCTGCGCGCGTCGAACGCGCACATCGTGCCGCCGGTGAGCAGGGCGCCGAAGATGTTCAACGGCGCACGCGTGAAACCCGGCAGCGCGGTGTACAGCGTGCGCTCGCCCGCCGCGAAGCCCTTGTTCTTCGACGAGGTCACCGTCTTCTCGACGAAGCCCGTGTGACGAGTGAGGATCCCCTTGGGCTTGCCCGTGGTTCCCGACGTGAAGACCAGATGGACGAAGTCATTCGGCGGAGCGATCGGCGGCGCGACCGGCGTCCGCGGGAAGGGTCCTGGCTCGAGTCGAAGCGCGGCGCCGGACTCGCGCAGGATCCAGTCCACGCGATCCTCGGGATCGGATGCGTCGATCATCACGAAGAAGCGCCCCGCCTTGACCACGCCCAGGACAGCCGCGACCAACGCGACGTTGTCCGCCGTGACGATGGCCACGGCCTTGTCGACCGGAGGATTCTGCGCGATCACGTCCGCCGCGATCGCGTCCGACCAACGGTCGAGATCCGCGTAAGTGAACCGCTCGCGCGCGGTCGCGAGCGCAACAGCGTCAGGCGCCGAGGCCACGACGCCACGGAAAGTGTCAGCGATGGAAGGGGTCATTCGGACGGGATCGGATTATAGGCGCGGGCTGGGCGGGCTTTTAGCTTTAGCGCGCGGAGGTCGGTGTTGTCAGTTGTCAGTTGTCGGTTGTCTGCGCCCGACACTGTTTTAGCCTGTCATCCTGAGCGGGTGGCGGGTGGGCGCGAAGGATCCCCTGCCGACGGAGCGAGTGTCGTGCTTCGGCAGGGGATCCTTCGCGCCACCACCCGGCGGCCCACTCAGGATGACAGGGTTGTGGGTGGCCCCCTGCCCCCTGCGCCCTGCCACCGCAACGATCACAGCTTCGGTTGCCAGGGCGTGACTCGCCGGAGGAGCCATTGGATGGTGGTGTTGATGGAGATGCCGATGGCGGCGATGCTGATCACGCCGAGGTAGAGCTCCTCGGTGCGCATGGTCTGCAGGGCCAGCCAGATGATCGAGCCGATGCCCGCCGAGGTGACCGTGAACTCGATGGCGATCGTCACCAGCAGCCCGAGGTTGGCGGCGATGCGGATTCCGCTGAGGATCATGGGCAGACTGCCCGGCAGCACCACATGACGGAAGAGCGCCGCGCGTCCGCCGCCGTAGCTGCGCACGACCTCGAAGTAGAGCGGCGAGATCTCCCGCGCACCGGCGGCGGAGTTGATCAGCGCGGGGAAGAACACCGTCAGTGCGACCGAGGCGATCTTCGCCCACTCGTTGATGCCGAAGATCACGATGAAGAGGGGGAAGAGCACGATCTTGGGCACCGGGTGAATCGCGGAGATGAACGGATCGGCGATGGTGCGCAGGCGCGGCGACCAGCCGATGCAGAGTCCGATCAGGATGCCCGGGATGCCGCCCACGACGATGCCGCCGAAGAAGCGCATCAGGGTGAGGCCGACGTTCCTCGCATACTCGCCGCGATCGATGACGGCGAAGTGCGCGAGAATGCGTGACGGCGCGGGGAAGGCCAGACTGTTGATCCAGCCCAGCCGCGAGGCGAGCTCCCAGGTGGCCAGGATCAGCAGAGCGATCCCAAGCGCGGCCAGACGGTCGGTGACGCCGGTGCGTTTCATTGCGGCACCCAGAGGCTTTGGCGGACCTCTTCCTCGAGAATGTCCCAGATCCGATGCCGGATCCGCCCCGCCTCCGGCGTAGCCAACGCGTCCAGACTGCGAGGCCGCGGAAACGGGACATCGATCTGCTCGCGAATGCGACCCGGTCGCCCGCTCATCACGATGATCCGGTCGCTGAGCACGATCGCCTCCTCGATGTCGTGCGTGACGTGGACCACCAGCTTGCGGTGCTCCTGCCAGATACGCAGCAACTCCTGTTGCAAGACGAGCTTCGTCTGCGCGTCGAGCGATCCGAAGGGCTCGTCCAGGAGCAGGATCTCGGGGTCGGCCACGAAGGCCCGGGCGATGCCCACGCGCTGGCGCATGCCGATCGAAAGCTGGTGCGGATGGTGGTGAAGGAATCGCTCCAGGCCGACCTGAGTGATGAAGTGCCGCGCCTGCTCGCGCGCGGTGTCGCGGGGCACGTCCTGAAACCGGAGGCCGAGCGCGACATTCTCGAGCACGTCGTACCAGGGCAGAAGTCCGTGGTCCTGAAAGACGAGCGACGTTCGTGGCGGGGCAGGACGCTCGACTCCGCGGGGCGCATCATCAAACACGATCCGTCCCGAAGTCGGCTCGATCAGGTCTCCGATGATCTTCAGCAGCGTTGTTTTGCCGCAGCCGCTCGGGCCGACGATGGAGAGGAACTCCGCTCCTCGCGCGGCAAAGCTCACGCCCGCCAGTGCCGTGGTCTGGCCCGTTCCGCTGCCGAATGTCTTCGTGATGTCCTGGACCTTGAAGCTCATGGCTCGATGAAGCGCGCATTCCACCACAACGAGCGCGGAATGGGTGCCTCGAGATAGCCGCGCGCCAGGAACCAGTCGAGCAGCGGCTGAATCGCTTCGTCGGGGACCTGACCATCCGCGGCGATGGGCACCCAGCACGCCGAGCGGATCATCTCCTGAGGCAGTTTGGTGTGGCGGGCCAGCAGGGCTATGTTGCGCTCCGTCTTCCCCGCGTTGTACTGGCGCACGGCACGCAAGTAAGCGCGCATGACGCGGCGTCCCAGCTCGGGGTCGTCACGCAGCAAACGGCGGCCGAACGTGACCACGCCGTGCTGGTGTCCCGGCGCGACGTCCTGCGACGAGGCCAGGAGCTTCATCGAGCCGTCGGCCACCCTCTGGCTGAGCTGCGGCTCGGACATGTAGCGGATGGCGTCGATCTTCCGGTTCGCGCGGGTGAGGTAGTCCCCTTGCGGCAGTTGCACCAGCTCGACGTCCGCGCGCGTGAGGCCGTGCTGCTCCAGGTACTTCTCGATGAGGTACTCGGTCACGCCGCCTGCGATGAGCGCGATGCGCTCGCCGCGGGGACTGCCCCCCGCGGCAGCCATCCGCGCGGCCATCTCCGGCGGCGCAGCGAAAGCTTCCGGACTGCACGGGAGCGGCTCGAAGTGTCCGTTGTCCGCCACGATCTGCAGCGGAGCCCCGCGGAGCATGGCGTTGAACAGGCCCGAGCGCACGGGCCCCGTGAAGACGTCGAGGTCGCCGCTGGTCGCCGCGAGCAAGGCCGAGCTCTGGTCGATGTCCACCAACTCCGCCTCGATCCCCTCGGCCGCGAAGTAGCCCTCTTCCTTGGCAATCGTAAACACGCCGAACTTCAGCATCGCGCTGGAGTTCATGCGCACCTTCGTCAGTGCGCGCGGCTTCTCGGCGGGAGTGCAGGAGAGGATCAGCAGCGCGATCAGCGCCGTTGCCGCGGCGGGGAAAGCTCTCACTTCTTCGTCCCCACGTGAACGCGGACCCCCGCCGTGATCGTGCGCGGCTGCCCCGTGCGGAACGCCGTCGAAGAGAGCACCGAGAAGTACTCCTCGTTGAAGACGTTCTCCACCAACCCGTACACATCGAGCCAATCGCGCACGGGTTGCGCGGCGGAGAGGTCGAGCACGCGATGTGCGGGCGCGGCCACGACGTTTCCGGCCTCGCCGTAGGAGCGGCTCAGCACGCGTCCGCGTACGTCGAGCGTAGTTCCTCCGTCGCCGCGATAGCGAACGCTCAGCGAGCCGATGTGCGGAACCACTTCGGGCAACAGCTTGCCCACCAGCGCGGGATTGGGATCGGAGACGACCGTGGCATCGGCGTAGGTGTACCCGGCATTGACGGACCAGCGTCGCGAGACGCGCACGTCGCCGATCAGCTCCACACCCTGACTGCGGCTCGTGCCGAGGTTCAGGTTCTGAAAGACGTTCGAAGGCTGACCGGGTACGTTCGCGCGAGCGAGCAGACCGTCGATCTCGCTGCGATAGACGTTCACCTGCACGTTCGCGCGCGGGCCGCCCCACTCCACACCCACCTCCGCGCCGACGAGCGTTTCCGGCTCGAGGAACGGATTGCCGATGAGGATACTGTTGCCGGTTGCGGTCGTGCGATAGAGCTCGCGAAGCGTGGGCGCCTTGAAGGCACGATAGGCCGAGCCGCGCAAGGCCACGTTGCCGGCCATCGCGAAGCGGAAGCTCACGCGCGGGTCGAGTTGCTTCGACGTCGAGGCAGGGTAGAGAGTCGCCGGGCTGCCGGCCACCGTCTGCGACCCGTTGAAGTTCTTGTACGTGTCATACCGCGCGCTGGCGAGAATCTCCAGCCGGCTGATGGGGCGCCAGCTCGCCTGCGCAAACAGTCCCGCGAAGCGCTGACTGCCGGTGAGATCCGCCACCTGGGTCACCGCGCCATTGCGGTTGAACGAAGTCCGGGCCTCGTCAGCGTCGAGCTGGCGCACGTCGACGCCGAGCGAGACGAACGAGATGCTGCCGCTGCGCTGGAGCGACCACTCCAGCGAGCCTCCCTTTGCGCCGGCCGGGATGTCGCTGACCTGCGAGCGGAACTCGGAGTCGCGTGCCGCGGTCACGGAAGTGGCCGTAGCATCCTCGGATTGCTCCTGGAAGAAGAGCGCGCCGGAGATCAGACCGTTCGTGCCCGCACCGCGATACGACGCCAGTGACACGTCGAAGATGTCCCGCTCGACCTTCCCGATCCGCGTGCCTTCCGAGACGTCGATGCGCGCGAAGCTGGACTTGAGCGTACTGCGTGCGCGCTCGGAGTGCTGGAAATCGGCGCGCGCGCTGGTGATCTCCGTGTCCTGCCAGCCGTCGACATCGACCGCGCCCGGGAACGGCACGCGGATGTAGCCGCCGCTGTCGAAGCGGTGATGACTGACCCGCAGGCCCAGTCGCGGGTTGACGATTTGATCGACCGTGATCGATTCCCGTTGCGTGTCGTGTGATCCATAGGAGGCGTCGGCCTGCACGGCGCTGGTGTCGATGGAGCGCGAGATCATGTTGATCGTCCCGCCCAGCGCGAAGTTGCCGAACAGACTGGCGTTGCCACCGCGCACGACCTCCACCTGCCGCAGACTGTCGAACGGCACCTTCTGCCACTGAATGGTCCCCTGATACGGATCGTGAATCGGCAACCCATCCACGAGCACCAGCGCCCGCGTCCCACCCAGCCCTCGCATGGAGATCCGCTGCCCGGACGTCAGCGAAGACGCACTCCCCGAGAGCGGCATGTGTACGCCCGGAATGGTGCGCAGCACGTCGTCGACGAACACCGACGGCGCCGCCCGCAGCTCCTTCTCGGTGACCACGGTCGTACTCACCGGCAACTCACTCACCCCGCGCTCACTCCGCGTCGCCGTGACCACGACCGTCTCCTCCACCTTCGGCGCATCCTCGGCCGCGAGGGGGGACATCGTCACGAGTAGCAGCAAGCTGACAAGAAACGTCTTCATGGATGACCTCTTCGAGCCTCCGTTGATGATGATGCCGACTGCTACAAGCGCACTTCAAGAGACGAGGAGCGACTGTCTCTCGCGAATGAACGACTTGTTTTGATTGTGCTGGCCGGACGACGGAAGCCGGCGGCGAGTATAGCGGAGTGGCTGCCGGCGAGCGGACGCCGTAGGTATCGCCGTCTACGGCGGCGAAAGCGGAGCGCCGGCGTCCCGCCGGCTGGCTGGGGGGCGTCCTCGCCCCGGGCGGGGGAGCGCGCATTGCGCGAAGGACGTTCGTCTCGCGATGCAGGGGTTTCGGCTTCGAGTGCCCCCGCCTGCGGCGGGACGCCGCAGGGCCAGCCGGCGGGACGCCAGCGCTCCTCGGCTCCCTTCCTCGGCGGGGGAGCGCGCCTTGCGCGAAGGACGTTCGTCTCGCGATGCTGGGGTTTCGGCTTCGAATGCCCCCGCCCGCGGCGGGACGCTGCATGGCCAGCCGGCGGGACGCCGGCGCTCCTCGGCTCCCTTCCTCGGCGGGGGCGCGCGCCTTGCGCGAAGGACGTTCGTCTCGCGATGCTGGGTTTCGGCTACGAATCCCCGCCCGCGGCGGGACGCCGCATGGCCAGCCGGCGGGACGCCGGCGCTCCTCGGCTCCCTTCCTCGAGGCTGTTCACGTCAACCCCAGTGCCTTCATCGCCGCTTGTTTCGGATCGCCGAAGAATACCGGGTCCACTTGCTCGACGATGTCTGCGGCTACCTCGAGGAAGGTGCGCTTGTTCTCGATGGGGATCATGGCGCGCTTGGCGCCGTTGTCCATCCCCAGTTGCAGTGGCTCCGTGAGCGACTTGATGCCCTTCAGATTCCCCTGGATGCTCATGTCGCCGAGGATCAGCATGGCCGGCGCGACGGACGTCTTCTTGATGGCGGAGACGCACGCGACGAAGAACGCGACGCCGAGCTCGGGCTCGACGCGGTTGTTCAGAAGGTCGATCACTTCGACGTGAAAGTCGGAGCTGTCGAACTCGCGTCCCATGGACAGCTCCGATTTCTTCGTCTGCATGTAGCCGAAGGCGCGCTGCACCGACTCCTTCATGGCGCCGGCCACGCCGCCCGCGAGCTTGAGCTTGCCCGTGCCGGCCGAAGTGCTCACTTCGATGCGATACAGGCCCACCGTTCCATCGCTCGTGACGGCCGACGTGTAGACCGTGCCCGGTGGCAGCGGATCCGATGAGATGAGGTTGCGACCTCCCTGCTCGGGCACGCCCACGAAGCGCTCCTCGCCCGTGTCGGTGACCGTGTAGCTGAACGAGGTGTGGTAGTACTCGAAGGAGCCCATCTTCTTGAGCTGCTCCTTGACGCGACGGCGGCCTTCCATCGCCAGCTCCAGGATCTCCGCCATCTCTTCCTGCGACGCTTCGCCGTCCGGGTAGAGGATCTTCATCAATCCGGAGAAGGTCTTTCGCACCGCCTTCCGATCGCGCGTGAGCAGATGCGAGCCGAAGCTGAAGTGGCGGTCCGGCGTCTCGGTGAAGTTGTGCTTTCTCAGTTCCCGAAGCGCCTCGGCCAGGTAGTCGACGACGAAGCCGTAGTGGTCCGTCAGCAGCTCATTGCGCATCTTCGGGATCTCCCACCCGGGCAGGTAGAAGTGGATGCGGTCCAGGAAGGCCATGTCGTCGCGGATCGCGCTCGGCATCGGCTCGAAGAGGTGGCTGCTCTGCACCATGACGTCCACCGGCTGGTTCGTGTTGCCGAACATGGCGATGCTGGCCTCGCCGGATGCCGATTCCTGGCCGCGCTGGAACTGGCCGGACTCGGCGTACGTCTTCATCGTGGTGATGACCTCCTTCGGCATCTTCTCCAGGTCAGCCACTTCGTCGAAGCCCACCACGTCCCAGATCTGGACCATGCCCTTCTGTTTGCCGCTCATGTAGCCGAAGAGATTGGCCACGGTCGTGGGTCCGGTCAGGAGCGACGAGTACGGCGACACCTCCTGGACGACGTAACTCTTTCCCGTTCCCCGCGGCCCGAGCTCCACCATGTTGAAGTTGCGCTCCGCGAGCGGAACGAGGCGGATGAGAAAGAGGAGCTTCAACCGGCGCGACATCTCCCCGGGCTCGTAGCCCATGCTGCGGATGATGAGGTCGAGCCATTCGTCGGAGGTGAACTGCTTGCGCACCTGCCGGTAGTCGTCGAGGTTGAAGCTGGCGATCTGGATCGGCGTCAGCTTTTCGATCCAGAACGGATTCTTCCCCTTCGTCTCTTCGTCGTACTCGAACTTGAGCTCCACCTGCGCCCAGATCCCTCCCATGAGCAGCCGCTCGTAGTCGCGGACGTAGTGCGTCGGGATGTGGACGTACTTGTCGCCGAAGTTCGTGATCTCCGCCCAGTAGTCCGAGTCGACGAGCCGCACTTTCACTTTGTCGATGAAGGAGTGCCGGCCCGACTCCTTGACGCGGCTCTGCGCCTTCATCGCCTCGTCCGCGCGGATGTAGTTGTTGGCCAGCGTGTCGTTGACGACCTGCATCCCCATCTGGATGGAGACCGGATCGGACGAGGCGGCGTACTTGCCCAGGAGGTACTCGAGCACGAAGACCGGCACGTTGGCGCCCACCTTCACCTTGCGCACGAGGTCCTTGCGGACGACCTTCCCGGCGAAGAGGCGGTTCACCTTGTCATCGAGAGCGTCGCGGGCCGGTGCTTCAGTCGTGGTCATGGTCATACTCCAAGCCGGACGGGGATGTCTGCCGGCGATCGATACAGCTCGGCATCGGTGGCCGGGTCCTGCACGACGATGCGGATGGACGGTGCACTCTCGTCGCTCAAGAGGAAAGCAATCGTCACCGGCTGGTCGTGCTGGAGTTTGACGCAGCCGGTGGCACGGTCGAAGTCCGCGTCGACCGCCATCCCCACCGCACCGACCTGCTTCCCGCCCGCGATCAGGAGCGGTCGCACGAGCACGCTTCCGCCACCGAACGCCATCTGCTGCTGCGCGCCGAAATTCATCGTGACGCTGAAGATCCGGTTCGTGATCGCCTCGGGCGCGCCGGAGACAGAAAGAGGACTGGCCGCGGGCTTGACCGGTTCCCGTCCCTTGGTGCGAACCGTGAGAACTGGGATGACCATCTCCTGCAGCGACGGTCCTCCGTGATGGAACGCGAGATCGCCGCCGGCCTTGAACACGCCGAGGCCCATCGGAAAGACGAAGTCAAGATCGGACGCATACCCCAACGACGTTGCCGGAACACGAACGCAACCGGCCGGAGTCGCGCCGCCGCGACCGATCCAGCAGCGACGGTGCAGTTCCACCGTCTTCCCTCCGGGGCTGGCGGTCCGCATCGACTCGTCGCGATCCTGCGCGAAGAAGAGATGACCATGGTCCGCCGAGACGACCGCGTGCTCGACCCCGGCCGTGGCCAGTTTTCGAATGGCGCGGGCGAGATTGTCGATCACCGTATCCATCACCTGCCGGGCCTGGAACGTGAACCCGGTCTCGCCCGCGTGGTCGATCTCCTGCGAGCGGACGATCACGACCTGCGCTCCGTCGATTCTCTTCGCGAGCTTCGACGGTTGAAGGCTCAGCAATTCGTCCAGGGCGATGTCGGCCAGCTTCGGAATCCGAGCCGACGCGAACTTCTTGCGCGCGGCAAGGTCCGGCAGGAAAGCGTCTTCGATCCTGACGCCGAGGTCCCCGCCGGACTCGACGACGGAGAAACTGCTCGACGCCGACGGCATGAGTGCGGCCATGCCGATCGGGGTGATGCTCGGCAGGGCCACGACAGCCGGCCGAAGGGAGACCTCGGATGTCTTGGGCAGCCGCTCTTTGAGCTCGACGCCCATCTCGAAGCGCATCGCGTCGACGAGAAAATAGGCAACCGGCTTCGGTTGCTGTGTGACGACGTCGCGGAAGACGTTCGTCTGGTGGAGGACATCGCCGTGAGTCCAGCCGCCCTTCATCAGCGCCTTCGTGAATCCCTCGGCCATCGCGTTGCCTGCATCCTCGTAGGCCCGCCGCACGACGCCGAGGGGGCGCTCGTCGGGATCGTCGTCGAGATTCGCCACCCACGATTCCATGCGGCGTTGGGCCTGATCGAGCCGATGCCATCCATCCGCGGCGGTGTACCGATTCAACCATGTCGCCGCGTCGCCATTTGCCTTGGTGAGCTGGGCGCGGACCTGCGTCGCGAGGTTCCCGAGCTCTGCCATCCGGCGCGACGCCTCCCAATGAGCCTTGCGCGCGATGTCGCGGTCCAGCCAGAAGCTGTGCTCCCGCTCGCGGACGATGGCCAGAGCATCGTCGAATCTGCCTTCCACGATCAGCTCGCCGACGTAGCCGAGGAGCGCGCGTTCCTCGAAACGGAATGTGTCGATCGAGCCGAGGGCGCTGGCCGGCAGCTTGGCGGTGGTCAGCCCGAACTCCTGCTCGACGCGATCGGCCAGCGTCGTGTAGGCATCGCTGAAACCGGATCGCATCCGTCGGGCGAGGTCGCGGACGGCCTGCTGCTTCTCCTTCGTCGCCGGCTTGGGGATGCCCTCCAATGAGGAAGGGGGAGCGCAGGAGAGATCGGAACAGAACTCTCCGATGAGGACGCGGCGCAGCGTCGCGTCGCGAAGTCTGCCCAGCGTGGCGTCAGGGGGCAGCTCGAAGCCGAGCCGCGCGTGAATCAGTTTGAGGAGTTCGCCCGAGGCGTCCTTCTCCGCGATCTCCGCGTCGCGATCGTCGCTGACGATCCACGTGGCGAGCAACGCATCGGGACCCTGCGCGTCATGAAAGATGCTCCTCAGGATGGACGGCGGCTCGGAACCTCCGTCCGCCGCGGCGCGCGCGAGATCCTCGTAGGAAACCTTCCGATCGCCAGGCAGCATGTCGTCGACGACCCCGAGGGTGTACTTCTGCAGAAGCACGTTCCTCGCGAGCTGCTTGAGCGTTTTCTCCCAGGTCGTTCCCGCCTTCTCCAGTTCCATGAGCACGGACCCGCGCTTATCGCGGGGGCAGCCGGGCATGTAGAGGATGACCGGCGCAGGCGCGTCGCCGTTCACGTGCGGCTCGACCGCGGCTCGCATCTCGAACGCGGAGCCGGCGTACTCCACGAGGAGCACGATCGATCCGCCGAGCGAGACCGGCACAGGCTCGCTCGACGTCCGTACCTCGCCGCGAAGCTCGTTCACGAAGGACTGGAACTCACCATGCTCGTCGTACCAGACGACGACCCGCTTCGACTTCACCTTGTCGGCGAGCTTCGCTGCGATGTAGTCGTGAAGCGGATGCATCAGACGTCGCCTCGAAGCAACTGACCCTGGCGTCGGAGCTCGGAAGCGATGAAGGGTGCGCGGCCCGTCAGGTATGCGAGGTCAATTCCCCCATGGCCGGCGCCAAGCCTGTATCGATTTATGTACTCCTCACGTTCCTTCCAGCAGTCGCGCAGATTGAGCACCGGGAGGGTGGCGTCGATCATGGTCCACTCACGTTGCGGAGCGGTGGACCCTCTCTGGACATGGAACGTTGCCAGATTCAGTTCGAACCAGCCTGATTGCACGTCGAAGGGGTCGACCAGCGTGAGCAGATCAGCCTTCTTGGCGTTGACGATCGCGGAGCAGAGCCGGTAGTTCGACCACTCGTAGACTTGGTCCCATGCGTGCGACTTTGGAGTTACGTGGTCTACCGTTGGACTGCCCGTCGCGTGATGGATGTACATCGCCAGGTATGCGCACCGGCGTTCGTACGCATCCAGCATGTCGTCGAGGGCATCTCTCCAGAACGGAGGAAACTTGTGCGCAGGGATGTCTGCCTCGGTATCGGCGACCTTTGGGCGACGGCGCCCAGGGCGCTTCATGCGCGGTGGGCGACCGACCAACTCATCGATCGCTGACAGCCCCGGCTGGCGAACGATCGTGTCGAAATGATCGGGCTCGAGAGCAGGCGTCACAGGAATCAACGATTACCTCTCTGCTCTAGGAAGTAACCCCAGCGAACCCAGAATGGATCGATGTCCGGCAATCCGGCGGTACTGAGCTTCTTGTTAACCGCCGCTATCGCCTCATCCGAAGCGAGCTCTCCATCCAAGATTACCTGTGCCTCACCGATAGCCTCTTCTGCTTCCTGAGAGCGGGGCTCCTTCAGATCAAACGCCTCACTCGTGAGCCAGTTTCCCACCTCGCCGTGTCGGACGAATGGTCTCTTTCGCAGGAAGACGGAGCCCCGCTCCAAGTCCAGGTCGAACCACGCATCACGGTCAACATCGAACAGTGGCTCCGCGGAGGCAAGAACCAACGGCGAGTGCGTCGCAGTGACGAGTTGTACACGCGAGCCATGTTGCTTCGTGAGCACATCCATCACCTGCAAGAGGGCGGGCACGATCCGCCTTTGCCAGTTCGGATGAAGGTGTGCGTCGATCTCGTCGATGAGGAAAACGACTTCGCGTGCAGGGGACTCCTCACGGAGCTTGGCTGCCGCGACGTGCTCCTGCCACGCCCAGACAAGCAAGTATGTAAGGGCAAGGATCCGCCGCATCCCGGCTGAGGCGTGGATGACCGCCACGTCCTGCCCATATGGCATTCGTAGTGTGGGGTACCGCTTCGGATCGTCGACGGTCAACTTGCGAAGTTCACCGGGCACCAGGGTCTCTCCGGGCGGCGAAAGCACCTCGAGGACCGCCTTCAAGGTCTCGAAGATCGGTCCGCGCTCGCGCTGCCACGCCGCCCAGTCACGAATGAGGCCTTCGCAGAGCGGATTGCCTTCCCAAACCTCTTCAGGAGTGAATAGAAAGGCATTTGGGCGATCTGACGAATCATCCGTCCAATAGCACCTCGCGGGATCCCAAACGGAGAATCCGCCATCGACCTGCGCATAGAGGATCAGACCAGGGTTCGGAGGTCGCGCAGCCTTGACCGACCAACGCATGTTTCTCGCTTCAAATTGACTCTCGTATCTAAATGAGCCCCCCGTCGCCGTGTAGGAGTACGCGATCAGTGCGAACTTTTGGGCTTCAGGGATAACTGGAGATCGCGCCCATGTGCGAGTGAGGGCCCACCATGCGACGTCGAGGAGAAAGCTCTTGCCGAGGCCGTTGTCCCCGGTGATGAGATTAAGGCGCGACGCCAACTCCATGTCCATCTCCGGAGCGGGACCGACGTTCTTCAGATGCAGAGACTCGAGCATGAACTAACCTTTCCTTGACTTCCGACCGGAGCCGCCCGGTTGGGGCGCTTCGAGGAGACTCTTCAGCGCTGCCTTGACCGCCGGCGATGTCCGCTCCCGTACCAGTTCTTCGACCGGGCGCGCAGGTGTCTTGCGGGCGGTCCATTTTCCATCGCTTCCCTCGACCCAGAAGATCTCTTCCAGTCCGTGGGCGATGGCGAGGCTGCGGTCCGTGGCGCATTTTGGCACGACGCGCTCGGGCCAGAGGTGCATCGCGAGGTGGGCCCAGTCGTACTTGCCCTCGCAGAGTGCGTCCCAGGTGGACTTCAGCTCCTTCTGCCAGGCCTTGTGCTGGGGCACGAGCCGCCAGAGCGGACTGAAATTGATGATGACGCCGTCGTCGAGGTCGGGATTCCACAGCGGCGCGATGCGCTTGACCTCGTCGAGAAAGGCACGCAGTTCCCCGACAAAGCTCTCCTGCGCGGCGAGCTCCTTGCGCTGGGCGGCGTTGCCTTTCTCGCGCACCTCGCCGGTCATTTCTTCCAGCCGGCGCTCTTCATGAGCGAGCTTCGGCGCCACGTAGTCGTTCTGGATGCGGAAGAGGGTGTCTTTCGTGAACGCGTGGATGTAGAACCAGACGGAGTAGCTCGCCGAGGGCGTCGCGAGCTGCCAGTAGATCGGCGCCTTCCGCCGGCTCTTCGAGTACATCTTGATGTGCAGGGGAAAGAACTCGCGGGCGAGCCATTGGCGAAGATCGTGCGGATCGGGGCAACCCGTCGCGACGGCGGCCTCGGCGACATGGAAACGAATGTCGTGATGGTGCCCTGCGTCGTCGACCATGATATCGGGCGGCACAATGACCGGTGCCTCATCCTCGGGCCACATCCCGGGGGAACGCGACGGCAGCGGGTCGAATGGCTCCGGCTCCGGTGGAATCGGCCGCTGGCCAGCAAGTGGCGTTAACGGCTTGCCGCCGGACGTCTTATAAGACAGCACGACTGGGGTTACGAAGCGCGGGTCGAAGCGGCCGAACGCAACGCCGACAAGCCAGGAGAAGAGCGTGTCTGTTGGTGCGGTGACGAATGCTTCGTCTTCCCCTGCCCCGTCCTCCTCGCCGGAGTCTTCGGTCGAGTCACCACTGATGCTTGAACGCTTGGAAGATGCCTCGATGACTATGCGATCGTCGGGGCTGATGCCGTAGAGACAAAACGCGTGTTCGTCGATCTGCGTCTGGATCCGAGTGAGTTCGCGCTCGACGGCCACCGGGTCCAGACCAGTCTCTTTCTCATTCAAGCCGCGCGGGAGGAGAAACGCATGGGATGTCTCGGTCCGTGTATCAAGCGAGCGCTTGAGCGACCATGCGCGACGAGCAAGGCGCGCGAGCGTCTCGACGTCGTCTTCATTCAAATCGGGAACAGGCGTCTGCTGGATCAGCCCAACCTCATAGGATTGCGCGAGCTCGGTACGCGCGAGCTGCACGCCAACGAGATAGCCAAAAACTGCCGAGTTCATGAGTGCACTCAACGCGAGAAGGTGTTTCGGGGAATCTCCTTCGACGAACGCCGCCGGCCCCTTGTCCGCGAAAATGCAGCCTGCGGGCATGACACGAAACGACAGTCCGTTTGTACGACGCGGCCACGTAAGGCCGGGACGAAAGAAATGCTGAAGGCTCGCAGGTCGCTGCAGCGGGCGATTCTCCGTGCCAAGAAATCCAGAATAGGACGATAGGGCCTCATTCCACGCGATCACTGTATTGATGTCGAAATAGTGGGGAGAGAACGCTCCACCCTTGGCCCACGGGCGCCATTCGTTTCCGAGATTCTCAGCCGCGGGCTCCCACCACAGGCGAGCGAACCGAAAGTCCAAGTTGAGCGGGTTCGTGGAGACAACCAGTCGCACCCCATCATTCAGAGGCGCTAGAGACGTAAACGCATCGAGACATCGCGCAGGCACCCAATACGCGAGCGGGCTTCCAGTCACAGCAGCAAACTCCGCAGATTCTCGCTGAAATACAGTTCCGTAAATCTGAGCAGGTTTCGCTAGGGGAGCACGGAATGCGGCGATCAGCCGCAACAACTCGGTCTGCTTCTCATCAGCAGGAGCATCCAGCACGCGAAGGAAGACGGTCATTGCCGCGCCTCCAGGCAGTACGCCGCCGTCTCCACCATCGCGCTGTCAAGCACACCAGCTCCGAGGTCGGCGAATACGGCAGGCGGTGCGCACTTCAAGAGAACTTCCTCGCGCCACTTCTGGAAGCTTGACAGGAAGAAACCAGTCCGCGATGTGATCGCCCCGACGCGTCCGCGCGACGAAAGAAGTTCGATGCCCCGTTCGACGAAGGCTGCGTAGACGTCACCCTTCGATCGAGGATATGTGTTCTCGAAGACTTGCTTGCCACGCGTGCTGCCTGCACCGAAGGGGGGATTCATCAGAACGACATCGAACTTCTTCTCGGCGACTGAAAGCAGTCCCATCCCCTGGCCCGCGTCATCGGCGAAAAGGCGCCTGCGTGTGCTCGCGCGACTGCCCTCGTCCGCGACGAACCGCGCGAGTGTGGCCCGAATCCGCTCCTCGGGCGGCGCGAAGAGATCCCCGGTCTGCTCTTTCTGCGTTGGCCGCGCGACCAGTGCTTCGATGCGCAGCAGCAGTCCCAGGTCTCCCGCGAGCTTCAGCGCATCCACGAGATCGAGGAACACTCCAGTGAGCTGCGCATCGCCCAGCCGCGCTACGAACTCCTTGACGAGTTGCTCATCCGCGACCAGCGGCTCCGCCACGACGATGTTTGAGCGCCGAATCTTTGGCCGCTCGGCACGAGCCACACCGAAGTCGCGATATGCACGCTGCGCGCGCATCCACAACGCGAGCTGCGCGATCTGCGCGCAACGGGCATCGATGTCCACACCGTGGAGGTTGTGTGCGAGGATGAGTCCGGGGATTGCGGCGCGGAGCGCGTCGACGCTCGCGTAGTCCTCGGCGAGCGTTCGGCCCGTCGCTTCACTCTTCGGGCTCCCGGCGTCGCCCCACGCCTCCTCGTAAATCGGCAGCAGCAGATCGAACGCATACAGAAGAAAGTGCCCGCTGCCGCATGCGGGGTCGAGCACGCGCAGGTCGCGGGGGTCCTTCTTCGCACGCGGCGCGAACTGCTCGTCCGGCTTGCGCACCATGTACTCGCAGCGATCCGCCAGCACGGTGTTCGTCGCCCGCATCTCGTACCAGATGCGGCCGAGGGTGTTGTCCGTGAGGAACTGGACGACGTAGCGCGGCGTGAAGAACTGGTTGCGCACCGCCAGCTCTCGGCTGTTCCGCGGGGCCTGGCTCTCGTCGCGCATCTTGCGGCGCTCGTCCTGGCCGTTGAAGTACTGGTACACCCAGCCGATCGTCTCGTCTTCGCCCCAGACACCGGCCAGCTCCGGCGCATTGAGAAGCCCCAGGAGCTGCTCGAACGTGGCTCGCTTCGGCCACAGCACGGACGAGGGATCGCGCCGGTCGAAGAGCACCTTCACTTCCGTGGACAGCTCGTCGAACAGACCCTCGATGTAGAGGCGGTAGCCGGCACTGTCCTTCAGCAGTGGCAGGCCTGGGGCGAGACCGCAGAATTCGCGGTAGCCCGCGGACTGCTCGCCCTTGGTGACGCACTCCTGCACCAGCTCGCGGGCTTCCAGCATCTTGAGCGCCACGAAGCGATTCAGCGTCGTGAAGGCGGCGTCGCGCAGGTAGTCGTTGACCGCTTCCGCCGAGGTCATCCCGGTGGCGCGTTTGTGCTCGATCGCGGCGACGATCCGCTCGCGCTGAAAAGCCTGCCGCGCGGTGAGGTGGGAACCTCCCTTCGCCGCGATCACGCCGCTCTGGAGCACGTCGAAGTCGCCTTCGAGCTGCGCCGCAAAGTCTTCCTCGAGAACTCGTCGGGCGCGCTGCGTGGCGCGCTCGATCGCGCTGCGGGTCTCTTTATCCACGCGGCTTGCCCTTGGAGGCCTTCTTCGGCGCCGGCTTGGCCGGCTTCCGGCCGGAAGCCGCTTTCGCCTTCTTCGAGGGCTTCGCCGCCGGCGCCCGGGAGGCACTCTTCACGCGCGTTGCGGACGTGAACCGCGGATGCGCGCGAAGGACGCACGTCACCGAGACTTCCGTGGCCTCGAAGACCGGAGGGGGACAGCCCGCGGCTTTCATCGTGCTGCGAATGGTCTGAATCCCCTGCCCCTCGGCCTGCGCCAGTTGCAGCCGGGAAAGGAACCACGCCAGCGCCTGATTGCGCCACCGAGGGGTCACGGCGCCCGAGCGCAGATCGGTCAGGGTCACTCCCACCGGCAGCGGTCCGGGCGAGATGAACTCGATCCGATCGCGATACGAGGTGATCCGCGTGGGGTCCACCAGCTCGTAGTCGCGGTGGGCGAGGGCATTGACCATCGCTTCCTGCAGCGCACGCCGCGGATATTTCTCGGCATTCGGCGCCTTCAGGTTGGTCTTGTCGAAGAGCGTCACCGCCTCCCGGTCCAGCATTTCCTGAAGCCGGCGGGCCTGGTCGAGGAGCGTCCCGGCGATCTCGAAGCGATGCGAGGTCGGGTCGGTGCGATCCGTTCCCGGATACGCGGAGTGAATCGCGAACGCTCCCGAGATGAACCGCTGCGGCTCCCTTCCGAAGAGCAACAGCGCGTAGTTTCGCGGCCTGAGAACGCCGCTGAGGGGTTCGGCGACACAGAGCGACGGCACGAACGGCGAGAGTTGGACGCCAGGCTCCAGATACGATTCCGGACTGCGCTCCGACGTGTAGACGCCCATGCGCTGCAGCGCCTCCCGAAGCGAGAGCAGGTCGATGTCCCTCACCGTGGCGGCATTGTTCGGCCGCCGGTCCCACGGCTCGAGCGCTCCTTTGCGAACCAGGAGGTCTTTGAGCAGGCCATTGCGCGCCTCGATCGTCGATCGGCTCACGCGCACGAAGTGCTTTGCCCCTTCCTGCCCACGCCGAAACGTGTGAGCGGATCCGGTCGCCGGTTGCAGGAACACGAGGATTCGCCGTTGCGGATCGTCTGAGTCGAGCTCCTCGACCAGCGGTGCGATCGGCGGCGAAACGCGTTCCCGGCACCGCGCGAGCACGACGTTCTCCACTTCTTTGAGCCGGGTCGCTGTCAGCCCGGCGCGGACGAGCTGAGGAAACCCGTGCGCGTCTTCGGCTTCCTTCGCGCCACAAACCACATAGCCGCCGCCGAGGTTCTGGAGGTCATTCGCGAACGCGCAGAGTGTCGCAACGACGTCGTCGAGGTCGGCGACGTTCTCTTTCCATTCGGTCTGCTCGCTCTCCCGTCGCGCCAGCGCGTCCAGGTCGATACGCGGGGTCACGAGAGCACCACCTTCTTTCCTTCGCCGAGGAGCTTCGCGCACTCTTCTCTCAAGCCGGCCAGGGCCGCGTCGAGCTGCTCGACGGTCTCGATGCCGCTTCCGAAGTAGGGTTGCACCTGGACCGGGGCCAGCCTGTCGCCCTCGATGGTCTCCTGAAGCCGGCGGATCGCCGCCTTGAGTCGCGGCTCCGCGGAGTCCCGCTCGGATCGGAGCAGTGCAATCGACACGGTCCGTGGCAGCGGCGTTGTGCCCGCGACGAGCGGCGCGGCGATCTGTTGCTGCATTTCCGAGGAGAGGTCGTGCCAGCCGGGGGTTTGCAGCAACTGCTTCGCGGCATTCGTGTAGGCATCGATGCGGGCCTGCTGCGCATCATCGAACCGCCGCACGTATTCGAGCTCGATCGCACGCGCGTGTTGCTCGATGGCGGGGAGATCGCGATAGAAGGTCTCGCGCTGCAACAGATCCTGGAGCTCCGTCGCGCGCGACTCGAGCTCGGGGAGCGTGCCCTCTTCGCGCCGCAACTCCGGCCAGGCGAGGGCGAGCGCCTGGCGCGCTCGCTCGAGATCGTGCAGTCGCGGCTCGGTGAGGATCTGATGGATCTCGGTCGAGCGCTTGAGGGCATCCTTCATGGCCCGGTGGCTGGCGTTGAAGGCGGTGATGGCGTTCTCTTCCGAGCCGCGAAGGATGGCCTTCATCTGTCCGGCCGCCGCTTCGAGGATTCCCACTCCGGGGAGGCGATAGGCGGCCAGCGTCGAGAGGGCGGAGGTCACGATGTCTTCGTTCTTCGCGACCTCCTTCCGGAGCTCGGCCACGATGCTGCCCGCATTGAGCTCGCGCACCTCGCTGCCAAAGGTGTCGCGAAACGCCTCCGAGGCCTTGACGAGCTCTTCGAACTCGATGCCCCTCTTCGTGCGAAACGAGGCCTGCCGGAACAGGTTGTTGTTGGAGAACGTATCCCGTGCATCGACGGAGGTCGCGGTGTCGATCGTTTGACCCTTGCTGATGGCTTCGATCTTTCCGGATCGCAACAGCGCCAGCACCAGCAAGCGCACCACATCGAAATCCCAGCCGAACGGCTCCTTCGAAAACTCGTCCGACAGAAAGCGTCCGCTGGCCGTGTCGCCGTAATTGGTTCGCTCTTCAATGCGATCGAGGATCTCCCTCAACGGCCCGCTCTCCGTGCGAAAGACCGGCTTCCCCTTTTCGTCTCGCAACAGGGAGAGACTGCTGAACACCGGAGGGAGCCCCTGAAGGTTCTCCGCTGTAAACAGGGCCTCTGTTCCCTTCTTGATGTCGGCGGCCTTGGCCGCGGCCTCCTTGAAGCGGTCGAAGACCTCGGGAAGAACCTGCCCGAGCACGTCCGCCGCGGTCTTGCCGGCATCCACGGCCCGATCCCCCGGACTGCGATCGTTGCCGCGAAAATAAATGCGGCCCGCAAGGCTGGCCACTCGCAGGAGGCGCCGCAGTTCATCACTGTGACGACGCTGGCGAACTTGCTCCTCCGCGGGCAACGTGGAGGACGGGTCACCCTTGGGCTCCCGCCCCTTGCGTGCGAGGATCTCCTTCGACCGGAACAGCTCGACCGTCTCGCGCTCGATGGCGTCGTTCAAGGCGATGGCCCAGAAGACGTGTTTCCGCTCCTGTTGGCTGCGGGTGCGCAGTTCCGCGGCGAGCGCCTCGAACTCCTTGCCGTCTTCGGCGAGATGAAGGTGAAAGATCATGTCGCCTGCCGTGACTTCGCGCCCCTGGACGGCCAGACCTGCCTTGAAGGTCTTGGTCTCCAGGAATGTGTACGAGGGTTGCGGCTGCCAGAACCCAGCGAGAACTTCGGACTGAAGGCGGTGCGAGTCGCTCAGCTTGGGGTTGATGCCATTGCGCTGCCGTTCCCAGTCATCCTCGGCGGGAGTGGGGATGCGATAGCCGTCGTCGCCGCGGCGCACTTTCTGTGTCGCTTCGAGCTCGCGAATCGCTTCCTTGACGGACGCCAACTGGGAGTCGCCATCGACGCTGGGATGCAACGCCGCCGCGATGTTCTCCGCCGTGCGATGGACGCTCTTCACGGATTGCAAGAGGCAGATCGCTTTGGCCACCGGCTGCGCGAGCGGATGAGTCAGCTCTTTGGCGATGCCGGCGATCTTCGCGCGGACCTCGGAGGCGATGTTTCCTTCGACGAGGTCGTAGATCTGATCGAGCCGCGCCAGTTCGCCGACCGGTGCGTCGCCGAGGTTCACCGCCGGATTGATGAGCAGTTGCTGCGCGAGCTTGATGATCGTTCGATTCGCACCGCCGACATGCTTGCCTGCGCCGCCTTGAGTACGGAGGCCGGAGACGATGTTGATGATGAGGTCGATGTGATACGGCAGGAGGGGATAGAGATCGACGAAGCCGTCGCGCGTCAACGGCGGAAGCTTGATCTCGGCGCTGAGGTACGTGTGCTCCTTCAGTCGGCCGCGGTGATCATCGTAGAGTTTGCCGAGCATCTCCTGGGCCTTCGCATTCTTGGAAAGGACGCGGCGGCTCGTCACCTCGGAGATGTCGGAGGGCTCGAGATGGACCTGGAGCGGGAACCGGTCCATCAGGCGTGCCAGCTCGATCCGCTTGTCATCGAGACCGCTGATCAGTTCGTCGAGCTTCTCCTGGGAGGTGACCACAATCCAGTGCTTGCCGCGGCCTCGCACGCCGAGGCTCTGCACGACCGCCTGGAGATCGAGCATCTTCTGGATGTCACGAGCCACGAACTGGCCCACCTCGTCGACGACGAACAGGAGGGCATGGCCGGGACGACGGCGTTTCATCAACTCGTTGGCGCGATCGCCGAGCTTGCCGGGCGTGATGTCGGCTTTGTTCTTGACGGCTTTCACCCAGGAATCGGCGAGCGGATACGTGTCGGGCTCGAGGCTGTGGAGGACGCGGCTGGCCTCGCTCAGCGCGAAGGCGACCTTTCCCTTCTCCGCATCCCAATCCTTGTCTTTGCCGTCGTCTTTGCCGCCCGAGTGTTTGAAGATCCTGGCGTACTCCGCCCTGAATCGATCGAGCTGCCCCTTTTCTTCGAGGCCGATCTCGAGCTCGGACAGGTCGAGATCCTTGGCGTATCCCAGGCTCTGCAGAAACAGCCCGTACATGATCTCCGTCAGCGACTGGTTGCCACTGCGGATGCCGCGATCGGTGGAGACGTCGAAGATCACGGCATGCGTCGGAATCGATTCGGCGATCTGATGCAGGAGGACCTTGACCTTCGGATCGGAGGTCCGTCGCTCGAATCGCAAGGCCGCGGGCTCGCCGGCCACGATGCGGTTCGAGATCGACAGCCCGAGCATCTTGGCGAAGCTCGACTTGCCGGAGCCGAAGAAGCCGGAGACCCAGATTGCGATTCCCTCGTGGGGCTTGTTGGGTGTTGCGTGATACGCCTCGAAGATCTCGGAGTAGTGATGGCCGATCGCGTCGGTGACCACGTACTCGTCGATCTCGTCGCGGATGATCTCTTCATCGGTCTGATCGACCTTGATGACCTCCTCGATGCGCCGATGGATGTCGCTCGAGAACAGGTTCTTGATCAGGTCTGTCATCGGCGTCCTTCAGCAGAAGATCTTCGGTCGATAGTTGTGTTCGGCATCGAGTACGCCCATGAACTTCAGCCCCGCTGCACCATCGAGCTCGCCTGGATAGAAAAGAATGGTGGGAACGAGCACGCGGCCCTTCAACTGTTCCAGCAACGAGAACGTACGGTAAACCGGAAAGAGGGCACCCGTGCGAACGATGAAGACGATATCGCGGAGCGGGTCGGGATCCTCGGGCATACGGGCGGCGACGAGCTCGACCAGCGGTGCGTACTCCGACAAGACCGCGTGGATGGTGTCGACGATCGTCTCCACTCCCTGTTCACGCTCCGCGGTGAACCATTCTTCGAGCGGTCGCTGCGATCGCATCGCTTCGTCGAGACACTCGGCCAGCGAGATGCGCTTGATTCGTTTTCCCTTCTGCGACAGCCGCGTCTCCAGCATCGTGACTTGCTTCCGCAGCTCGTACTCTTCTCCGGGGTCATAGCGAAAGAGCGCGTACGGCATGTCGTGGTATGCGGAGATCCGTGCCCGAGGGTCAGGCAGTTGGAGAATTGGCTCCAAAGACTCCTTGAGGCAACGCTCGAGCTCGCTCACGCGACCATCTTCTCCGCATATTCACCGGATGTCGCGCACGGCAGGGTGAGCTCGATGAGACTGCCGGCGACCTGGTAATCCACCTTGCGAAACTGATGGAGCCGAAGAAGCTCCTGCTCCACGTCCGAGGCTCGCATGAGGAACATGCGCCAATCCTCGGCGGCGATGACCATGGCCGGGCTCCTCTTTTCATCCCGCAACGCATGGAGAAGATAGAGGAAGCTTCGCTCCGGGAGGTGAAACGAGGCGAGCTCTCTCAGCACGGATCCGCGGAGCAGCCCGAAGTCCGTGGCGATCTTGAGGAGCCCGGTCGCGACCCGATTCGTCGTCTCTTCCGACCAGGCGTGCTCGGTCTGCGCGCCGCGACTCTGAATTCCGGCGAGATAGTGCTCCACGTCCTCGACACGGACGCGATACGCACCCGCGTCGAACGCAGGGAACAGCCAGTTCTGGAGAAAGTCGCGGACGAGAAACTCATCCCGCGTCATGTGCCAGAGCAGGAGGGGCTTCCACTCTTCGAGCGGACAACCGTTCCTGGCGAGCATGACCAGTGCCCGATCGCGCCCCGCGGGCTCGAACCGTCGATTGAGCACCTTCGCCACGTCACGGAGCCAGGTCGCGCTGCCGGCGCCGATGAAGTTTTCACTCCTCAGCCGATCGAGGTTCTCGCGCTTGGTCCGCGCAAAGTCCCAGGTGTTGAAGACGGCGTAGGTCTCTTCGATCAGCGCGCCCTTCACGACCGTGAACGACGAGACGACATTCTTCCGCGACGGCTTCAATCGGCTCTCCGCAGGTAGGGGACTGCCACCGAACCCACCTCGCCACGAGCGAACCCGAGGGCGAGAAGGGCCACGTCCGAGTCCGATTCCCCGAACATGCCTGGAAGGGGAACGGCCCGGCCCGCGGAGGAGAGCCGGAGCTTTGCCAGATTCTGAAGATCGCCCTCGGTCACGAGGTCGAACGAACGGAGAACTTTCGGGAGATCGGCTGGAGGGGCGGACGCCACTCGATCGAAGAAGGGCGTCCATTCCGCGGCGTGGTCGAGCCACTGCTCCCACTTCGCGTCGAACTCCTCCTCGATGGAATCCGTCAGATGCCAAAGGGTCACGGTCCCCGGAACGTCAAACACCTCGCGACACCGATGCGCGGCCACGGCAAAGACGGACCGCGCCTGAGCGAATCGGTGCGTGCGAGGAAACCCTCGGCGCAAGGCGACTGTCCCGTTCTTGCCGAGCTGGCCTCGCGTGTTCCACCACTTGGCGAGATCCATCTCACCAAAACGAGCCACCACGACGCGCAGCCTCATCAACTGATCGAGGTCGACCAAAGCAGGGAGTCTCTCCTTGAGAATGCGATTGACGCCTAATGGTCATCGGCGAGGAGTGCATCCCGCGTCGATGACCGCCGTCCTCCACAACCTACATCTTTGGCAGTTGGTTTGGAAGGCGGAAGTCACTCTCACCATGCCCTCTACGACCACTGGGCGGTACGGTCAACAGCGCCTCGCGCATGAAGTGAAAGGGAAGGGCGCGATGCGTACCTACCTGCTGCGTGCGCGTGCCCGAGGCTATGCCAACCAGCGCCGCCGGCCGTGCCGGCTAGCCCGCATTTCTCACGCCCACGGGCGATTTACCAACAATCTGTCATCCTGAGCGGCCCACGTCGCTCGCGGCGCGCGTGAGAGCAAGAAACAGAAGGCTGCGTACCTGCCACGAGGAGACCCCTCATCCGCCTTCGGCACCTTCTCCCCTCTGCGGAGGGGAGAAGGCTCTCGGTGTGTGTGCATCGCGAGTTGGAGTGGTTCATCGCGAGGGTGTGGAATC